>JGI24890J29729_1000275_pt1 | contig 37783 bp, 48 predicted proteins | sample FreactcultureFD7_FD_29729 | JGI IMG/M metagenome (IMG submission 29729)
TTTTTTTACATTTTCGTTTTCTTGTTTCATAATGTTAATTTATTTTATTACACTTCACCCCTTTTACCTACTGATAGATATGAATCTTCTCCGTTTTCTTCTACTCCGAAACTTATCAGATGGCAGGGACAGAGGGGTCAACTGTTTTTCCCTGCTTTCGCATAAGTTCCTGAATAGAATTTATTGTTTAATAGAGCTAGTTTTAATTCCGAAGCCCTGAAAGGAATATTGAGAAATATTATTTTTAAAACAAAAAAACCCTTTGGCGGAACACCCAAGTTTGCATTCCTTGAGTGGTCTCCCAAAAGGTTTTACTTTTGAGACTTATCCGCCTGTGGACAAACCACAATGAAACACAAATACATTATACACTTTTTAAATAAAAATAAATTAAAACTGTGGAAAAACTATTTTATTTTAGTTGCTCCAAAAAAACATTTACTGAAACTATTTCCTTTCTTTCTTGAGTATTTTAGACACTCAATGTAAAACCATTGTAAATCGCTAATTTCACGTACCGCAATGAGTTTCTGCCGTATTACGATAAAAGGTAGAAGTTTGAGGTTTTCTCGCTTCCTGTCTTTGTTTATTGCTATCTGAAAGAATTGTACTGCTTGTGCCCAATCTTTTTGATATTGCGCTCCATCTTTTTTTAATACGTCTTTTAAATTTTCAGAAGTCATTCGAGATCGTAACATTTCACCGATTGAAATACTCATATTTTTTTCATAACTAATTTCGAATAAACTCGACGTTGTTCCTCGCGCAACTCATTGAATTCTTCCCATGATAGGGGTTTCAAAAACGGTTCTGTGTCGGGCAATGGAATTTCTGTTTCTTTTTCAACCCATGCGAGCATGTCGCAAAATTCACCGATTTTCAGATTCGCTGTACTCTTGCATGTTTTCACTTCGACACCTTTGATGATACTGATTTTTTCCACGAGGTGATATTGATGAATCCAGTCTTTTAAATCCTCGATGGTATTCCCCTCATTTGCCAAGCAGATGAGGGAGAGATACACATGGAGATACCGATTCTGTCGCTCTGAACGTTTAGGTTTTGTGTTGGTAACATACATTGAAATGTCGTCACCTATCTTGCACATGTTGTTTATAAACGTTTGGTAGAGTGGAGGTGAATTCAATGAAATACGTTTTTTACCAGATGGATCGACTACGACTTTTCCGAGAAAATTCTGTGATTCGTAATTAAGATTCCGTTTTATCTTTATCTTTTTTTCTTTTGGTTTCTTTTGTTTCTTCATCTTTTTCTACATACACGCTTGCTGATTGAAAGGATTCTTCCAGTTTTCGAGCGAGGTGTATTTTTACTACAACACCCTCGGAACAATTTTCAGGGAATTCATAGATTTTTTTCATTCTATTTATTTCTTCCAAAAGAATTTCTCTCATTCCGAAAGGTAAATTAATCGACATATTGACACGCTTTATCCCTGTTTCAAATTCAATTTTATACTTTTCCATAAATCTTATTGAGTCGCTCGCGCATGTTCTTGTAATTTATCGCTTTCGACACAGCGGATAATTGTTCGTCTGTTGCACGGTTGAGAGCAATCCAAACGTTTTTCTCTTTGAGAAGATTGCCTCCGTCTTGGTGTTTCCCGACTGCATGATGATATTCACAGATCGGAATTATTGCCCATGGTTCGTTTACCTGGCGACCTGCAAATATGAGTGCATGCTCCCAAGTAATTGAACCATCGCACCCTCCATCCATAATACGAGCGCACTTTTTGTAGTATGGATCATTTGCCATTTGCTCACGAAGTTTTGGTGGGATTGGTCGCATTATTTTAATAGTTCCGTGTTCTGGTAAATGTTGCCGATAACTTCGAGAGCTAAACAATCAAATTTTGTTATTTGCATATAACCACTAATTCCGAAACAACAATTTTCTTGGTACCACTCAATAATTTGTGGGTTTTCTGTTTTTGTTTTCAGTAGAACTCCACAATATTTTTGTATTATATCCCCCTCATAAATATCAACGCCGTTCTTGTCTTTGAGACCTGTGAATTGTTGAACAATATAGCGAGGATATTTGAAAAATGTTTTTTCCCAATAGTATATCTGCTCTTTGTAAACAAAATCTTCATTCTCGATATCCCAAGCTCTAAATTTTATTTCTCTATTCATATTATTTTTTATCGCTAATAATTCCACAGCACCCAGGCTTTGCGCCACGAACGAGTTCTTTCACTGCCTCGATGCCTCGAGAGAATATTCTAGGATTGCATGATCGGCAAAACCAATGACAGCACAAGTTACAGAAACCGCACGATTTATTCTTTTGGCAAATATGGCAGAGTGCATTTTGACGACGGTTTTCTTTGCCTGGATCGTTTTTACAACTCATGTTATTTGCCTGCTAGTTTTGCGTAAAATCCTGTGTCCTTTTCAAAAGTCGCAAGTGTCTTACAGGCGAGAAAAGCTTTGAAGTCTCGATCCATATTTCCGTCTTCGTTGTCTAGGAACATCGGTTCGAAAACTTTATATGTTGGGAAAACAATTGGCTCTTTTCCTTTTCGTACGCGTTTTGCGTTTTTCTTTGCCATGCGCGCGTTGTATTCTTTTTCGGTTTCTTTTGCGAGGCGGATCAACCAACGTCCATGGTATTCTCGACCACTTTCTTCCTCATCGGCTCGGACATAGGCTGCGGTTTGGAGATAGTAGCCATTATTGAGGTCGTTTGAGGTCTTAATATCGAGCAGGCAGAGTTTTCCGTTCACTTTCGCCTCAATGTCCATCTTTCCGATATAGTCGTGTTTCTTGCTGTATACAGCGCGTTCAGAGGACTTAAAAACGACCTTGTTATCAGCAAACCAGTCAAGAAAGGCATTTACACCTATTTGAGCCTCGCGCATTTCTGGTATTTCTGGTTTATTGCCCTTGATGTAATTTTCAACCCAGTCGTGTACAATCGATCCGATTGTTGCAGCTTGATCTTTTTTGACTGTATGCAAATCTTCCGCTTCGTCAAAATCACTTTGAGTCAATACTTTGTTTTTACTGAGTGTTTCAGTGAGGTGATCGACTGCGAGCCCGACTGCCCATGGCACAAGACCGCCTGACTTATCTTTGATTCCGATGATTCCGGTAACTGATCCGCTTGTCGGTTTTCCGTTCACTGTGTATCGGTGTGAGTTTGGATAAAATACGACCTTGCATTTTCCTGCATAGAGATCAAATTCTTCTTTCACTGTTTCTGATTTAGCCATACTATTTCTTCTTTGGTTGATGTTCTCGACAAAGTTTTTTCTTGAACATCTTAGTTGAATAATTTGCGACGATATCGCTTATTGGATCTTTACAAACTGCACATACGAATGTTGGAGTGTTGTCCGGACCAACAATCTTTTCATGTTCATCAACAGATTGATTTGCTTCATCAACAATGTCTTTGTGGTCACGAGCTTCAACGATTTCAACGTTGGCTTCTTCTTTGTATTCAATTTTTCCATAAATATCAGAGGCGATACCGAGCATTGATGCACACTTTTTCATAGCATCGGTTGATGCAGCCTTGAGATCGTTTCCGAAATCAACATGACCTGTTCCGTCTCGAAGAAATTTTATATCTGCGCGACCAAACTGTGTCTTTGTGATTGTATGTTTTCCATCACTGCTTTTTACTGTGAGTCTTCCCATAACCCAAATCTGCTTTTTCTCGATTCCATGACTCATAACCTCGAAGTCCCAATTCCAACCAAAAGAGAAGTTTAGCGCTTTGATAATATAGTTTCCAGTAACGTATGTGAAACTTTTACCCCCCTTACCCTGTCTTTTGTAGGTTTCGTTCGCCGGTGTTCTCTGAACGATCTTGAGCAATTGTGCTTGGTTCAACCAAGTTGGAGCAAGAGTCATCTTTTTCCCATCTCGCATCGGCTCAAATAGTTCCATCGTTTGGTTTTGAACTTGCGGAGCAACTTGCACCACAACTCTTGTTTCTCGTGCAACTTTCTTTTTTGGCGCAACCTTTTTCGATTTCTTTGTTTTTGGTTTCATACTACTTTTTCTTATCACTAATAGGCGCAAACCCTTTTCGACACCCAGTACACTTTTCGTATAGTTCAATCGACTCCGCATCCTTTTTGTTGTGATACCAGTCGATACAAACCTGACAGAACCGACGCTTAACCAAATTACTTTTTGTCTCCATGATTTTTTGAGATTATTTTCCTAATTTTCTACCGCTTTTTCGACGAGCGATTTTTTTACGAGCCTCAACTCCCTTTTTGGAAAAAGCTATACGCTCTTCCTTTGAAATTGCCATTCTTTTTTTCCCGAGTGCAACTGCTGCTGGATTTTTCATTATGCAAATTGTATAAATTGTTCTGGTAATCGACCTCGCACATTATCGGACATATAGTAATACCAATCTCCGTCCGCATCATCTTGTAAAACATTTGATGGATGAGAATCATGGTTTCTTAACCATACAAGATACTCATCAAACAAGTTTTCTCGAACCTCACCCAAACACTGCCTTATTGCTTCGATGATTGTGTCTCCAAACCCTCGACAATCTTGCTCGGCAGCAAAGAAACCATCAGCACCTTTCACAATAATCATACGATATATACAAACCCAAAAATAATAGTAATTACGACCACGAATATAATGCTTGCTAATACTTCATCTTTATCCATACAAAGAGTATACAACCGCTTGTATAAAATTGCAACAAGCGGTTATTTTTAAACTGTGGATAACTCAAGTATTTGATATAATAAAACAAACTTTTAAATATGAAATATTTCTGTGTTAAATGCGAAAGTATAACATTGCATGTCTGGTTAAAAGACTATATTCACGAAAGTCATCTCATAGACACCAAATGCACATGTTGCAACAATGAATCAATAAACATTCCCAAACAAGCAAAAATCACCCCCGCTAAGGAGTGATTTTTTATATTCTATAGATGTAATTCCAACCGTTGTCAAAAGCCAGTCTTGAAACTACTCATACACAATAACACATTATTGATTTTCTGCAACTGATCCTGTGATCGTAACATTATATCCGGAGAAGAATTTCTCCAAAAACTTTATTGCCACACTGTTTGTTGCCATGACCAACATTTGGTAGTTTCCGAAATTGTGACCAACCAACCATTGCTCGAAAGACATAACAATATAACCGAGACCAAGAATTGCAGCATGAACAATAACACGTTTTACACCAGCCCAATCTATAGAACCTGGTTTGATATATTTATACATAATTATACTAATAGATTTTTAATAGCGGTGTCCGACGTGACACCGAGTTTTGTAGCCACCTGATTTGCATAGCTACTTGGATCATTACCATCAGATGATGGAGCGTAAACTTGATAGAATTGCACAAGTGTCATATCTGGATTGTATAGTGGTTTTGCTTGTCCGGTACATGCCCAAATCAAAAGATCTTTGAGGTAGTTATATCCATCTTGATATGTCGTGAATTTTGCAAATCGCCCATTTTTTACAGAATGATCTTGGTTTACGAAAACACAGTTTCCAGGATTGTTGTTCGCCCACGCCGGAGTTCCATTTGGGTACGTTGGATTTTCTCCAGGTGCAAAATATCCCTCTCGATCCTGTATCGCATGACACCAAAGATCCAATTTATCTTGCTTTGTTACAACACCGACAAACGCACCATCTGCAATTCCTGTTGGCTGAATACCATGATCTTTCTGGTATTTCATCAGATTTGCTTTTGTCTGTGGTCCAAAAAATCCTGTAATCGGCTGGAAATAACCGCGCATATTTAAGAACTGTTGGAGCTGAACGACATATTGATTTGTCTGCCCTTGAGTTAATGTATTCATAAATATATTATAACACGACTTTTTTAGGATCGGGTATTTTTTGAGTAGTGAACTCTATTCCATGTTCCTCCGCATCTTCAACATCTTTGAGCAATTCGACAAACCCCTCGAGCTTGCACTCAATCGATTCATCTTTCAATTCCTCCAAATGTTCCTTGAGTTTTTCAATTGCGCCCTCGATCGTGTTGGAACAACCGAGAATTACACCAACCTCCCCATCCTCTTTTGGAGAAAAATGATATATATCGTCGCGCTTGCAATAATGATATAGCTTTACCCACTTTTTTATTTTTTCCGGTACTTTTAGAACCATCCATTCGCCACCTGCTGTATAGTGCATGGTTGCTGCAGCGGAAAATTTATACTTAAAATCGGGTTCAATCATTTCACCATTCGCACCATGCCAAATGACCTCATCAAGATTTGTACATGTTTCGAGCAACTGTTCTCCGCTCTGACCCGGCATGCGCATGGTTGGATCGATGAAATATGGAATACCATCTTTTACGCGGATTTCAGTAGCCATGAAATTTCTGTATTTCATTTCTTTAAGCAAGGGAGACATGGCATCATTTACTGTCTTAATAACCTCTGGAAGCTTCATTTCATCTACGATTGAAGCGAGATAGAGCTCATTTTTCTTTTCGTATCCTTGTGAGAATTTTGTAGGAAATTTTCCATCGATACACCAGGTATCGCATCCTGTTTCAACATCGGTTTTGATATGATCCTGTACCACAAAAACAATTTCTTCCTTGAGTCCTCCAAATTGAATATCAAGACGATCGAGCTCGGGCTTGCTATGATCGTAATCTATGTGATGCCACGTCTCCATGTTTCCACGGTACTTATTTACTTTGATATATTTGTTTTCAACTTTTTCTAGGTGATCGCGCAATGCTGTAAGACCAGTAATAGTTTCCGTGTGTATTACAGGAAGACCAAGTTGCTTGAGTGTTTTGAGGAAGTGATCTCGCAATAGTTCGAGCTCGTCTGCACCCATGCTTCCCCAAACTACTTTGCCAAGGCTTTTAAGATGCTTCTGTAGACCCTCATATCCAATATCAGGGAAAATGAAAAGGTCTATTTCATCAAATATTTCCGGATTAAAAATATCCTCAACGCGCTCGATGTTGTCGATACCTGTACCTTTTGAAAGTTCATCAATGGTGTAAAACTCTTTTTCCGTTGGAGTATAGTAATATACCTTTTTGTATGTTTCTCCAAGCTTGTCGGCAAGACAAAGAAATGTACCATAGTCGAAAACGCAAGCTGTGACTTCTGAAACAGGTTTTAATTGAGAGGCAACCATTATTTCTTCTGGTTTTTCCTCGATAATTTCCTCTCTCTTTTTAGAGAAAATTGATGATGATTTTTTCATAAATAAATTATACCACATTGTTTTAATGCTAAAAGGGAGGACCTCTAATTAATGTCGCGCAATAATAATTTTTTGTCATGTTAAACGATTGTTCACTCCCCTATCCTTATTCGGGTGGATTTTTTAGGCGCAATCTATACCTAAGCCAGTGTCGGAAAAGATATACTCAAAGTCCTAACACTAAAAAACTCCCAGATGGGAGTTTTTTAGTGTTTTATTTTTTCTGCGGTAATTTTTTGTACAAAAGTTCAGCCAGAAATATCGGTATAGCCAGGTTGAATGCTAACGGAAGAAGAACATTCAAAAGCTGTAGAAGTTTAGATCCTAAACTATCTCCGTCTGTATTAAACCGGGTCAATGGAAATATATAATCTGATACATCAGACACTATAATAAAAAGCACTAGACCAACAAAAACACTGAGAGCAATTCTTTTATTTTTACTCATTGCAAGGGTTCGATGACCTTATAAAAACAAAACCCCGCCTACGACATCGGTGGTGAACCCTTGCAAGGTAAGCCACCACGCCGTATAAGCGAGATTTTGTTTCCTGCAAGGGTTCAATATTTGGTTTTGCAAATATATAATAACACAGAAAACAGATTTTTACTAGATTTGTCAAGTAAGCAGGGAAGCCGAGTCCCCTAAAATCTTTAGAAAATTTTTATGTCGTAAAAACTCATGCCGACATGATATAATCTCCGTGAATATTGATAAGGGATAAAGAAATCTACCGGCGATATGTTCGATGGCGACTAAACCTAAAACATCGCCGGTAGATTTCTCAATCTATTCAAATAATTCACGAGAAGATCATCCGATCCGGGGTGATTTTTTTTTGTTTTTGGCATGAATTTTTAAGATACTGTCAAAATATATACTTAAACTCAAAAAGTAAATATATGACAATTCAAACAATTATAGGTCTCATAGTGATCTACAAAATCCTCAAACTCGTGAAGGAGTTGATAGAGGATTAACTATATAAGTAATAGCTGCGGATCGATCCGTGGCTATTCTTATGCTTAGTCTTAGTCGGAAAAGATATATTGTGCGACAAATAAATTATTTGTCAATATATACCCTGCGACGTATATATAGTACCATGAAAGTATGATTACAGGAATACTATTACTTGTTATTGGGATTCGACTTATTTATATAGCTAATTTCCAGTAAATTTCTTTACTCGTTCGTAAATCTTCTCTCCACCAATTACACTGGCGGCAGTTCCAATTGCTGTTGATGCCTTTGGGTTGTTCTTTATAACGCGCAAAAACTTGTTTGTACCAATTTCTTTACCTGCTTTGTCACCCATTCCATCGATTGCATTATACATATTGCTCTGCAATTTTAGACTATTTTTGTATGAAACATCTCCTGGAAGTTGTTTTTCAATAAAGTTGTTGATTTCATTTCGCATTGCTGTAACAGCATTTCTCATGGGAGCATTTTCTTTGTCAAAAAGGTTTGGATATTCTTTTTGAACCAAAGCATCAAACTCTTTTCGAGTATCAAGCAACCCTGAAATATTTCCTCCTTTTTCTTTAGCAATATCCAAGACAGCTTTTTTAAGAGCTTGTGTTTGTTTTTCAAATGCTGTTCCTTTAATCGAAATAGGTGATTTCAGATTGCTAATTTTTGAAGACAATTCTTTGAATGTGTATGGATGATCTACTGATTTTATTTTTGCCTTGAGGCTCTCTGCCTCTTTTGAAATTGAATCGCGGACCGCATTTATCTTTTCAGTATATGTTTTTTTGTTTGAAATAATATCTTTGACTGCATCCGCTGCATCTTTTATTTTTTGGTCTGGTTTTACTTCAACCTTTCCGAATATTCCAGTTTTTTCTCCTCGACCAGAAACAGCAGCAGCTTCTTTTTCTGTTTTTGAAAGTGTCGGGCTGACATCTTTTATTGCACTATCCAAAACTTCTTGTGCAACTTTAGGTTTTATAGCGCCAATTATTTTACTTCCAACTGCGCCTGTTATAGCTCCTGTTGGAATTCCAATTGCAACGTCTTTTACAACATCTCCAACCCCCTCAGTTGGAGTTTTTGCTGTAGATGCTTCTTCAATACCTGTTGCTGCACCTTGAGCTCCACCTAAAACAGCTCCCTCTTTTGTTGCAGATTTTATAAACTGTTTTCCTGTTTGTTCTGCAATATTTTTAATTTCTCCAGTCTCCGCACCGCCAGCAAAAAATGTTCCTGCTTGAGCTCCCTGACTTATTGAATCAAGTGCAGATCGTACAGGAGTCTTTTCTGGATTAATGTCTTTCCCATATCCCCAAGGATATAGATCTCCAAAATATTTACTCTTTACTGGCTTTTCTGGTGTTGCCATTGGAACATTCGGCAAAACATCCTCACCCTTGTTTCCGGAACCAGCATTGAATCCAGCATTTGCAGCGGATGTACCAGTTGAAGCAATGTCTTGCACTGTGTCTTTTGCAGAAATAGCACCACGAGCAAAAAATTTTGTTGCATCTCTAATAATAGTTCCTAAACGTGTTGGCTCTGCTCGAGCCGGTACTGCTGGAGTACCTAATTGCTTATTTTCTGGAATTGCATCCTGTCCGACTGGCAAACCTTGATTGATTCTTTGATTGCGTTCGTCTGTTGTATTTGTAGATAGGACTCGACCCACAGTGCTTGTTTGTGGTGCGGAAGAACTATCGGGAAGTGATTGGAGTACTCGAGCCATAAAATTAAAGTGGTGTGTAACTGTTTGGATCATCCGACGATTTGACCGCAATAATCGCACCGGTTTTATTATCTAGTGCCAATTTTTCTCCTGACTGCAAAGACGGAGTGTATTGAGCGATAATGTCATCGTATTTTTGACCATGTGCTGTAAGGGTTTTTTCAACGAAATCTTTTGCTCCCTGATCTGTCATGTCTGTTCTCCCTGTTGGTGTACTCGTTGTTCCTCCCTTTGGTTGATATTTATCTCCTACACCAAATAGACCCCAAACACTTTTCTGTGCATCATCAACACTTGATTGAAGAACGCTACTCATCTTGTCTGTTGAATTTTCAATTGATTTTTGCAAACCGTTCAGTGAACCAGTAGACATACCATTTATAACTGCATCGGCTGCATCGTTGTTGTCAATAACATCTGGACTAGATTTACCCTGTGATGCAGCAAAATATCCAGCGAGCTCATTTTTAAGCTGCTGGAAATGGAACGCATATTGCGTTGCGAGAGGATCGTTTACTTGCTGACCTGCCCACACTTTAGATACATTTTGTAGGTTCAAATCACCAAGTTCAGAATCCTTTACAACACCCTGCAAGTTTTTTATTGTTCCAGTTAATTCATTTTCCATAACCTTTGTTTGGTTATTTCGAGAAATATTTTTTGCAAGAGTATCGTTAAATGCTTTGTATTGAGACTGAAATGTTGAAATATCTATCCCATTTTTATTCAAGAAATCGGTTGATTCATTTTGTATTTCTTTTCTCTGTGATGCGGAAAGACGAGAGAGCGATGCAGTACCTTGTGTAAGGTAATTGAATACCGGCAAAGATATTCCTGTTGCGTTCAAGATACTTCCACTACCCTGTGAGCTGTTGCTTCCTGTTCCTGTGTATGAGTTGATGAAATCATCAAAGTTTTTTCCAGAATTTGATCCTTTGGTTACAAGATCTCCGATCGCCTGCTTTCCTGCCTGAGCTGTATCGTATGATGCAAAAGTACCACCATCGGTTGCTTTTACACCACTATCTTTTTGACCAGGCAATCCAACGAATTTAATATTTCCTGGATTGTTCAAAACACCCTTTGGTGATCCACCCTCATTCTGTATGATTCCTGCGACCACGCCATCAAGACCGATCGATGGATCGGCTATTACCGCACTGAGTGGCAATGTTGGATCTTGAAGACCTACGATTGATGCGATTGTTCCTGCAGCACCGACGGTTGAAGTTGTTCCAGTTGTCGGAGTATCTGATGCACCCGGTGTTTGATTTATTGGAACTCCATTTACTGTTGTCTGACCATCCTTTGTAACAGTAATTGCATTTCCGTTTGTTGGATCACTTGAAATGAAAATTAGTTTTGATGGATCAGGGTTTTGAGCAAAATCTGACGGAGCAAAATATCCGCTGTTTGTTCCGGATTTTGTATATGAATATGTTGGAGGAATTGTGACACCAGGGAGATCGTAAGTCACATGTCGGACCGCGCCTGTTACCGGATCTTGTACGATCTGGTTTACAGTTGTTCCGCCTTTTCCATCACTCACACTATATTGATTCTGCACTGTTTCTGCTGGCGCACTCATGGCAAACAAGGCATCTGCAACGTTTGGATCGCCTCCGAGTGATTTTACCAAGGCATTGTAGTTATCAGGATTATTTGATTTGTAATCATTCCAATCCAAATGAGCAGCAGCCATTGTTTTGATTGAATCCTGCGCATCTGTTCGTGCTTGTCGCTCGAGTGCGATTGAATCCTCTGCGCTCGTAAGTGCTCGGTTTTTATCATTTTCATATAGAGAAATAGCATTATTCCTTACTGTAGAATAAATGTCGTTCAATGCTTTTGTTCGAGCTTCGATGATTGGTTTTGTTGCCTCATTCTCTGCCTGTGTTGTTGCAAAACCTGATGAACCTGTCGATGCACCATAACCAGCGACGTTTTTGTTTGATCGAGCTATCTGATCGTTATATCCGCTGATGACATCAGTAACATTTCCTTTTGCTTGGTCCAAAAGTTTTTCGTACGTTGTTTCTTCACTATCCGGTGCTTTGAAGTTTTTTATATAGTCACTTGCAGTCGGAGTTGGAGCCGTAGCTGTAGTTGTTGGTGATATTGGTTTTCCATCTGGTCCGATTGGTGTAGGATTCCAATTATTTCCAGTTATTTCTTTTGCATCACCAAGACTCTGTTGTGGTGTCTGTGGAACTCTAGGAAGAAGGTTCGGAGTTGGTGTTGGGCTATCATTTGGGGTGTTATATACAGGTTTTCCACTTGAATCAGTTCCACCAACTGGTTTTACCGGTGGTGGAACTATCGGAGAAGATACTGGAACTCTCGGCAGAGTACCACTTGATGCGCCTGTTGCTCCGCCCAATGTGTCGAAGTCTGTTACCATATATTTGTAATTAAAAGTGTTGTTGAAGCTGTTGATATTCCGACCTTTCGTGTATTTGTCCCAGCGGTTGTACCAATTGTTCCAGGTGTGTTATTCAAGTAATATTGAACATTCGGCGTTAGTCCGGATAAACCTGTTGCGATATTCAATGTCTGAACATTCACTGTCGATGATGTTGCGGCACTATTTGCTGCGAACCCTAGGAACGCTTTGTATTTATCCAAATTCGCTGTATTTGTGACGTTTGAACTCGATGCTCGCACTACATATCCTGTTGAAACTGGTGTTACCGGTGCTAAAGTTAAGGTAAGAAGTCCACTTGCATGTGAGCTCGCAGAAAATGTAGTTGATCCTGCTGGGTATATCAACCCTGAATCTCCTGAGAGAAAACATTGTGCAGGATCAGTCGTATCGGTCTGGTTGTTGTTGTTTGCATTTACTATTCCTGCTGGAACAGAACATGTCCCTCCAGTACTCTGAAATGCGCTGAGTGCCAATGCGCCATTATTTACGATCGAAACCACTTGAGATACAGATGATGCTCCGTGTGTTCCTGTGGCTGCATGTGAATCAACTCCGCTTTGCAATACGTTGTAGTATGAGTATGCACTGACAATTACTGATCGGTTTGAAGAAGATCCAGGAAGCGTTACAGTGATGTTATTTGCTCCAGTTGGTGGATTGAAAAGAACGTATGAGTATACTCCCTCAATTCCTCCGTTCATGGCGATCGAATCGATGTTTGTCGCTGATGATGCTCCGTACATTACAGATGTCGGTGTTGGAACACCTCCACCTCCTGTGAATGAAGAAACAAAAATTACAACAGCTTTATTTGTTGTGCTTGTTGCAACAGTAAAAGATTGGACGACACTTCCACCACCTGTTCCAACTACAGTCGCAGGAACAATGACTTTGTTGTCGAACTGTACACCTCCGTCACTCTGGAAGTAATATCCGGAAACCGCTTGACCAGCTGTAATACTTTCTGCAGCAAGCATCGGAGTACTTGGACTGATGTTTGTAATAGCAGATCCGTTACCTGCTGGATATGCCCCGCTACTCCATCGAATTACTCGAGAACTTGATGCAACCGCAGATGTATCTGCATCTGTAACATATTTGTTTGTTGAACTTGGAGTTCCGAAAGTACCCACAAGAGCATCATTTTCTCCCTGGGTTGGTACTCGAGGATCGTTTGTTCCGACAGCGATTGGTTGTGTCGAAGAAGCGGCTGCAACTGATAGTTTTGAAATTCCAAATGCGATATTTGTTGCAAGTGGTGAACCTTGAATTGCGATCGTATCAACGTATTGTTTATCAACCAAAGAAGAACTCGCTGTAAAAGTCGGATGAGAAGTATATGAAATAATATTGTCGTAAGTATCTTGACCATTTGCCATGTTTCTCAAAATTGTCAAAACAGGAAATGTTGTGATTCGAACATCAGCACCACGTCTATGGCTGAAAATCAAACTCGGAACACTTGATGTTCCGGTAAGTGGATCGATACCTCGAGTGATCGATGTAACAGTCGTGCTTGCCACCATTCCACATTCGTATTCATTGTTTGGGAGACCTGAATCGACTGTAAAACATGTATATCCACTGACAGAACCACCACCATTTAGCTGGTTGGCTGCAAGTGTAAATGTGGTATCTGTATTCGATTGCGGATATGCCATCGCACTATCAAACAATGCTGGTGATTGTGGCAGTGGAGAAGCAAAAACCATATTACCCAAAAAGAAAACTGAAACTAATAATGCGAGCGAAACAGATATTTTTTTGAGGTTTTTCATATTTTTATTATAACACAAATTAATTATCAATTTGAAGATCTACTACAGAACTCAAACGCTTTCGCTTCCAACGAATATCCATATACTCAACGCGACTTACTCGGACATATCCGACATCGAGTGCTTTTACTTGGTGAGAGATATATTCGAACTTATCCGTCATAACTGGAATAACAACTTCGTATGGATATGCAATCTGACCGATACTACCTGGATTCCCACTACCTCCGCCACCGATAATATCGGGATTTGATCCAATTGTGTATGTTCCGATTCCAACCGGAGTTGTTCCAACATACGGACCATTTCCCAAAATTGTGTAGTAAGGAACGTATGCACCCTCGTCGAGTGAAAGACTAAATTGTAGTTTTTGGTTTGGCTGAATAAGACCCTGAACTTTTACATATCGAACTTTCTTTTCTCCGGGTAGATCAAGATCAACGTATGAGCTTTTTCGATAATTATTTATTATCTGCTCATCATCATCGAATCCTGAAAATAATGTGAAAAGGTTTGGCGAAAGTGAATCACCTGAAATGAGAGTTCCATTGAATGTTCCCAAGCATCCGAATTCGTAATCGAGTATATCCCATACAGGATTTTCGGATTGCCAGTTTCGTATGAATGTAATGCTGTTGTATGTGTTCGCAGCTCCGGAATCGTTTACAGTTTGTAGCTCTATAATATCGTATTCATTCCATCGATATACAACGCATTGACCAGAACCAAACCCTGATAGATCGATGTCTTTCGACAGAACAATCGGAACAACTGTGAGATTTGTTGATCCAGGCGGAATTTGAAGAATAGACAGAGTTGGCTGTGCAGGGTTTGCGTTGTTGTAAAACAATATTCCGTCTCCCGTTGGAAATGCTGATCGAGAACTAGGAATACCGATTTGTTCATAATATGGATCGTTTGTGTAACTATTTCCTGTAGCACCTTGTGTTACTGTGAACACCCAAGATCGCAATGCATGAAGTGAATATTCCACTCCTTGATAAGAAAGTACTGCTCGCGCTTTTCCTGCTCCATCCGCTTCTGGAAATTGATTTGCCACTGTGAAATTTGTAAGTGCATGCGAGTCATCAGTATAAAAAGATGCAGTGATTGGAGTACTGGCTGTCGGTGCAGTGTTGAACGTTACAGAATATGCTCCTGTCGCGTAGTTTATAGTTCCTGTTCCACCAAGAGATCCTGTAAAAGATCCATCACCATTATCCAAAAAGAATTCCGTTCCGTCTGTTATGACAACCAAGAAAACTGTAGGACTGAAACTAGGAAGTATTCCTGAGAATGTTCTTGTTGTTCCATCACCGGTAGCGATGACTGGAATCAATGGCTGAGTTGATGACGATGGTGGCTGTCCTGTTAAAAAAGGACCAATAAAATTGTATGAATTTTGTGATCCAAGATTTACAAGTATAGGTATGGGGTTTGTTTTTGATGGTGTTACATATGTTCCGGGCGTTGTCGATCCGTAAATATTGTAACTTACAGCTCCAGCAACGTTTGGAAATGATATTGTTACACTCGCTGATCCGCCACCTCCTGAAATTACGATACTTGATTCTGCTCCGGGAGTAGTTTCTGTTCCATCAAGACCAAAAACAGTCACAACGAAATAATATGTTCCATCTGCCAAAGAACCTCCTGTACCCTGTACAAGTGTCGGTGCAGGTGGCAAAGACATGTGGCTTGGATAATCAGCAAGATCATTTGATTGCTGGTCCGAGAGCCAGAGACTTGTTCCATCCAATGATGTATTTCCTCGATCTGGATTTCCTTTTTCATCAACAGCAAAAGCCATTCCACGATTTATTTTCATGAAATTGAATCTGTGCTGTGCTTGCAAATCGACAGCTGAATCAGGATTTGCGATAGGGATTTTATATACTGATGAATTTTTTGATGTGGCAAACATGTTCGCCCATGAGATACCCTCGTAAGAAGTAAAGCTGACATCTTCATCATTCGCAGCATCAGGAAGAATATTTGTAGTATTTATTTCCTGTGTGTCTTGAGTCGCATTGTTAAAAAACATAAGACTGCGGTTGAAAGAGTAAAATGTTACCTCCGCACCCTGTGGATCGACACCAACACCAAGACCGCTGACATGACCAGGTATGTTTCTTCGAGTTGTTCCAAGAAGTGCCTGACCTCGGCGAAGCTCGACATAGTCTCGATCTCGTCCACAAATCCAGTTTAGTTCATCGTATGTCTGACCACGATCAAGAGATCGATTATCTTTAATCGCTGTATTGATTCCACCCCATGGAGTCTTTTGTTCGGGATCTCCGATGACATAGGGTGCTATTGGTTTTATTGAACTTCCTTTTTTTGCCATATATTTTATGAAGTAGCACGAACACCTCTCGGACCTTGAGATCTCGGATCTTGATAACCTCCTCTATAGTTCAAACTATTCACTGTAGAAAGTGAAAGCTCTGTGTCCCATGTAGACATCGATGCAAAGATTTCATTTGCCATTTTGCCATTATCTTCCGCGTTGAAAGCAGCAACATCGTCATAGTCAGTACCAAGTCTCCATCGAGCTGCAGCATCAAAACAAAGCAGTAAAGCAAAATTCGGATTATATGCATTGAATCTAAGCCATGTTGTACTAAGCGTAATATCACCGAAGTCAGCAATATAGTATTGATAAATATTGAATTGGTTTGGAGACAAACCACAAATATTGAAAGTTCTCGATCCATAGTCTACTGCAAATTTCCCCCAGTTGTTCTTTTCGTAAAGCAAAAGTTCCATCGGACATTCGGTGAGTGTTACTTTATTGTCCGGTTCTGTAAAGAGAACAACTGAACCCTCTGAAAGAGAGCTTTCTCCGACATAACGAACGAAGTCGGTCGGCAGGTTGAATGATGTTGTGTATGTATTTCCTCCCTGGACGATTTGACTACTATCAACTTTTTTCAAAACCTGCCATGGTCTGCGTTTTTCGTAACGCAATCGAGACATATTTATCAAAGCCAAAATATACAATGGATCGGGTGCTTCTCCTCCAAGTATTGATGTCACAAAATTCACCATCGCTTGTCCGTTCATATTTTACTTCTTAAAAGCACCGACGATTAAATTGAATAATTGAGTAATGTAGCCGAGAAAACTTGATCCTGTTGATCCGCTTTTATCTATTCGAGAAAACATCATCGCTCCATATCCGAGACCAAATGCTTGATCGATAATTGATCGAGGAAAATAGTAGAGTCCTCCATCACCCATTTTTTCGGTCCAACTTTGCTGGTGAACCAAATAGAATTTTCCGTTTATAGTTTTTTGACCAATAATAGCCATATCGTGACCATCACCTTTGCTGGTAGGCATTACGTCAGGAATTATTCCTCCGGGGGCATACGTCCACTCAGGATGCCATTCAAGACCGAAGCTGACTCCCCTGCGTTCTGATCGATGCATCCATAAAGCAGATCGAATATTATCAAATGCATCATAAACTCCGTCAAGAGTAAAGAAAGACAGATCACAGTATTTTGCAGATTTTTGATCTAAGCCTTTTGGATAATTCGCCCAGTTTGCCAAAAAGTCTCTGGTTTTGTCAGATGTTGAGTCGTTATTGTGGGTATATGGTGCTAAAACAGCAGGTAATGATCCATATTTAACGACTGATTGAGCTCCATCGCGCAAATTAGCTCCGTATTGCTTATATTCGCCTCGTACCTGCTTTATTTTTGCCATCTGATAGAAAGGATCAAAGAAGACTCCCCATAGCGCATTTTGCAATTCTACAGCTGTAAAGCCAGGACAGAAATCAAGATCTTTTTGATCGAGTATCTTATTCTTTCTCGCAGGTATATTTATTACCTCTCCAACATATATTCTGTTTGGATTCAGTATTTTAGGGTTAGCGGACAATATATCATTTATGGTATATCCAAAAGACTGAGAAATGGATGATAGGGTATCACCCCATTTTATTGTATATGTCAATGCATCATAAATAGTGAAATCCTGTGTTGGCAAACTTGCAGCACCAAGAGTACCGAAAAACATGTGATGAGAATAATCACGCAAATCCAAGTCCAACTTTTGTAATGCATTTTTAATTTCCATAGTCCTTTCCATTTTCGTCGATCGACGAAAATGGAAAGAGTATGAAAACTATGAAGTCGCAAACGGAGTCGCAACAACACCGTTACCCTGATCGATACCCTGAATCATCCATTCAGTAGTACTGATACATGTAGCGCGGAATGATGTTCCTTTCAATCCTCCAGTTGTTGTACCATTCATTGATACAGATCGGATTGTTGAACCATCCGCAGTCCATGCAGCGACAGCGTTTGAGCTGTCAGTGTCGATGTTCACGAGCGAACCGAGCATGAATGTTGTTAATGCATCAGTGATAACCTTGTATGCATTTGTAGTAACTGATGTGAGAACCATGAAGTCGAAGTATGTTCCAACTACTGGTGCAGGGAGAGTAAATACAATTCCTGCTGCGCGATCCATAATACAAAGAGATCCGTTCTGTGCCTGAGTAAGTGCAACTGTTGCACCGCTTCCTGACACAACCTTTCCGTTACCAACTACAGTCCACACTGGAACAGCAAGAGTTCCTGTGTTTTGCCATGGAACGTTTGTATATCCAGTCGTAGCATCTTGCTGCAAAAGAACACATCCTACTGCGTAAGTGTTTGCATCAAGAGCAAAAGTATTCGGGTTTCCCAAACATTTTGCAAAGATCAAAGGTCCGTTAGCACCTGCGGTCACTGGGAGACCGACGATTGTTTCGTTGTTAATCATATAAAATTTCTAATAATTTACGACACAGAGTGACGCTCTGTTTTGTCGATTAATAATACTAACAAACTTACTAAATTATACCATTTTTTTCTTTTGCTGCACTCGTGCATATTTCCCGGTAATTGGTGCTGGATTATCTTTCTTGAGTGTAACCTTGAATTTCGGTTTCAAACGGATCATTAATTTTTTTGTCATATATTACTTCTTATTGTTGAACGCTTTGAACGCGAGCGTTAAGAGATGCCTCGACTGCATCTTTAATTGATGTTCTTATATAATACTTTTCAATGTTCATAAATATCGGAATACCAAATATCAATAAAGTTCCGAGCACCCCAAGAGCTCCCCATATTACCTTAAACCAAATGGTATGCTTATTTACTCTGCCATTTGTTTTTGTGGTTTGTATTTCAATTCTAGCAAGAGTTTTATTTACATTAACAAATGTTTTATCTTGTTCATCGAGGTGATCGAGAATTGGTTTTGTTATCATGTCAATTTCCCTTTTAGAATAGGGTTTTTCTTTTATATAAACTTCGTCTGTCATAAAATTATGGGTACACCCTAAGCTCTACTAAATTGTTCGATAACATCGCATCGGTTGGTGTTGCAGTAAATCCAAGCAATCCAAGAATTGCCAGAGATTGAACAGCTGTGGTCATTGTAATTGTTGTGGAGTTCGTACGAGTGATACTTACTGCCCCATTGAGATTTACAAGCGGAGAATATATACCGACTGTTTTTCCTGATGTGAAAACAGGACTACTCGCTGTGATCGTATAGATTCCAGCAGAAGTTCTTGCCCATGTGAATGTTGTTGATCCGAAACCATTTACAAGCAATGTCGCGGTTGGGGTGGCAGTTCCAGTTTGAGTAACAAACGATTGCATGCTTGTATACCCTGAAACCATGGTTGATGATGCTGAAATAACATAAGGGCTCGCAAGAGTTCCTGATCCGGAAAGAGTTGTACCCGATCCTGCATTAACAAAACCAGTGATTGAAAATATTCCGTACGATGCATTTGTTTTTACTACAGCGTATCCACCCAACATAATACCTACAAGTAAAACAGTAAAGAAAAACTTTTTGTTAAATATTTTTTTCATAATTAGAGTATATCCCAGCCTGTCCCATTACTAATAATTTCTATGTCGGGTCTCAATAATCCAGTCAATGATTGAGTATTTGATCCGTCGATAAGCTCTGCTCCAGCTGCTTGGATAGTACAGTTATTTACAGAAGCGTTTACCTTTTTGATGTAGTAATGATCGCCAGTTCGCAGAGTTGAATTGTATGCTGATGCCGCTGTTGGAAGCGTGATTGTTACAGCACCAGCTGTTGCATCACATCGCGCGACAGTGTTTGTTTTGTCGAGTGTTGCACTTGTTGTAAACAGATCTGTTCGTAGACTTTCACTACCAGCAATTGTGAGGTTATTTGATACTTGAGTCGTTGTAGAAGTCATCAATACCAGGTTTGCACCGCCTGTGGCAAAGAGTATTTGTTGCGTAGTATCGTTCATCTGGAAGAATGTGTGATTGTTTGTTCCTCCGATATCTCCCATTTGATAGAGAGCTGCGTTGTCGTCGATGTTGAGATAGTTTGCTCCACTCCATCGAACACGGAATGACACAGTGAACTGAGTGTTGATATTGTTCAACATGTCAATCGTGAATTGATTTCCTGCACCAGTTCCACTGATATCTCCCATTGTGAGAGTCGAACTCGCACTGTTTAGGTCAAAATAGTGGTGTCCTGTTCCATCTCGAAGCGAAAGCAAATTACCAGCAAGAACAGCTGTCTTTGTTGTGTCATTGAGGTTGAGAGCAGTTCCATTTGTCGCGTAACTGATATTTGTTGTTGTCGAGGTTCGTGTAAAGAGTGAATCAGAAGTGATTGCGTTTGATGCATTTCCATAGGCGATTTGGGTTGATGTAACAGTTGGAGTTGCACAAGCATTTAGGGTAGTTCCTGAATATGATAGACATGTACCGAGATTTACAGTCGTTGCATTTGCAGTCGAACCTGTAGGATTTCCAAGCAATGTAGACGATGCGATTTGCTGGAATTTAGCAAATGTTACAGCGTTTGTTGCAATTGTAAGTGGTATGGTGCTTGTACCGCTTCCAGTAACGTCACCAGTAAATGTAAGAGATGTTGATGTTCCTGATGAGATCGTGGTCCAAGAAGATCCACCAACTCCGTCACTCGTTACAACTTGACCAGCTGTTCCAGTTGATGTTGGCAGAGTGTATCGGTTGCTGATTTTTACAGTGTTTGATGCGGTGTTCACATCGAATGTTTCAACACCAGATCCATTTGATACAAAGAATTTTTTATTGAGTGTGAGTGTTGCGTTTCCTGTTGTTCCCCAATCTTGTGTGAAGTACACAGGACCGACTCCGCCTCCTGAATAGTTTCCGAGTTTTGATACACCTGTGAGCATGCTCAAATCGAAAACATTCGTGCTGTTGAGTGATACATGGAAACCAAATGGATCAGTTCCGCTAACTGTTGGATTAAATATAAGACCAGTATCTTGTGCGAGATTTCCTGATGCATCAGTATAAAGAACTTCCCATGGAGTGGAACTCGTAATAGCTGTTCCAATTCCAACCGATGTTGTTGGTGCTGGCGCGAATCCTGTGACACCACCGAATCCCATGGTTAATATTTGCCCAGGAGAACCTGCGGATGGTGGCAACGAATATTGCCCTGCTCCGACATTGATTGTTGGAACACCACTTGCCCCATCAACTGTAAAATGAACCGTAGAACTTGGATCAGCAACTTTAAAAGTTCCAGTATTTGCTTGGATTGTACTTAGAGCATCTTCAATTTGAAATTGTGTGCCATTGTCATGGAATCCTGAATCTCCGAGTCGCATGTCGATATTCCCTCCTGGTTGATAATCAGCATACATATATGTGAGACCTGTACCGATTTGGTTTGCAGTAAAGGTATTTGAATATGTGTCGAAGTGCTGACTGCCATCGACTACATCGAAGTGAGTTCCAAATCCACTCACGTTGCCTGGCAGTGAACCCATAGAATATGTTCCAAATTGTTGGTCGAGAATGAGGTTTTTATCTGATCCTGAACATTCTGCCCCGACACTGAAAACATGTGTACCTGGATCTGGATTGAATAGAAAATTATTACACTGTGCTGCATTTCCTGAACTGTCTGTATATAGAACATCATTTGGAGTTCCACCAGTTACAGGCGCACCGATTGAAAATCCGGGTACTGGTTGCCATGTTGCAGCACTCGATCCATCGGTTGTGAGAACATATCCTGGCGTACCGACAGTATTGTCAAGCGTGTATGCTTGGCTGATTGTTACTTGGTTTGATCCGTTATCTACATTGAGTGTTGATACTCCGGTAAGCGGACTCTGCACTATAAATTGCCCGGCTGTCGTGTTACGGATTAGAGTTGAACCATCTTCAACCGAAATATTGGTACTGTTTCCAATACTGCTCAAATCTCCGAACTTGTACGTTGATATACTTGGATCAAGATTTAAGAATTGCTGACCACTCGTATTCTGTGAAATGAGAGCTGCGTTTTGCTGTAATGTTGTAACACTGGAACTGTCATCTATATTTATATAAGTTCCGCCAATGCTACCAATTTGGTATTGCGCTGTAGATGGATCTAGATAGAGGTAGTTTTGTCCTCCTACTTGGTATTTTAAATTAGGAATAGAGTCATCGAGCAAGAGCGAACTTTTACCATGAACATTGTCAAGGTCTCCAATTCCATAGAAACCAGTCTGCGGATCAGCTTCAATATATGAGTTATCACTAGTATCACGGTATGAGAAATACTGGTCAGCGCGTGGGATGATACCTTGGCTGGAATCATCCACCGTAAATGTTGTTCCTTGAAAAGCTCCATCTAGATCTCCTATGGAATATTCACCGCCAGCATTGAAATTAAGATACCTATCACTTCCAGGCTTTCCATAAAATGTAAATCGGTTTTTCCCAATATTTAAGTAGTCACCGAACTGAGTATTATCTATATCTCCAAAAGAAAAGTCTGGATTCCGTGGATCGACATAAATATATCGTGAAGTACCAAATCCGTGTGGCTTATCTGAATATGTAAATGTACGAGCTGCATCATTTATGGTTGTTTGAGAACAATTATTTACACAACTCAAGTCTCCGGTATTGTAGAATCCGCCTCCAAGCAATTGATACCGATTCCCTGCGCCATTTTGTGCATATACAAAATTTGCATCGTTTGTGACACTCGTTGCTCCTGCATCGAGAACTTGAACGTGCGCTCCGCCAGTATTTCCGAGGCTGTAATCGCCTGTGAGTTCATTGAGATGAAGTTTACTTGTACCACCAAAACCAACAGCAAAATCCGATACGCTCGGATTATACGAAAGGTTGGGAGAACTTGTCATCACATTCGATGGATCTCCAAAAGCAATTTCATTTGCATTTAGTGAAGACGATCCAGATCCCGAATGAGCTACAAGAGGAATACCCACACCATTTCCGGTAATTGTTACACCATCAACATTTACTGTCGAAATCGGAGTGAACCCAAGAGTTGAAATTATATCACCAGATGTCGCAGTGGAAAACGGAGCAGTTCCATTACCGCGCAATATTCCGGTTATAGTGTTCACTCCTGTACCACCTTGGTTTACCGGAAGTGGAATGAGGGCAAAAGCAGTTAAAGGAAAGAATGTTGCTATTCCAATAATTATCGCTAGTTTTTTGAGAAAGTTTTTCATATTAATATGATGATCGCAATGTTGATCCGACATCTGGAATCAAAACCAATGTGACTGTTAATCCTGATAATGTATATCCGTCATTTTCGAAGTACCACGAACCATTCAATACGATTGCATTTGGAACATGAGTGACAGTAAAAACATTATTTGAACCATCGATCAAACCAGATGGAGTTTCAAATCGTGCGCCACCACCAGACGGAGGAGCTGATTTTACAAAAAGCGGATCTCCCGGAACTCCAGTACCTCCAAGGGTATTATCGTGAAAAATAACTCCCGGACCTCCCTCTCTGCGATACCATTCAACATATTTATTCCAAATGTATGTCTCAAGACCTTTAATAACTTTTACATCCAATCGATCGTTTCCCTCGAGCGATTCCATCACATTGATCGTATTGATCGCGAGCTCGCGCAAACTCGGAAGTTTTGCATCTTTCCCATCCCTACCATGTCGTCCGTCAAAATAGTGTTTTCCCTTTTTAGGGGTTACAAACTTTATCAGCCACTTTATTTCTTCGTCGGTAAAATAATCTTTCCCCTTAACCGGAGTAAAACCATCTCGTCCATGCTTGCCATTTTCAACTTTCGGAATGAGCGGCTTAATGATTGCCATCAATTTTTCAACACTTGGAGTCTCCCCATCTTTTACTTTTGGAATGAGAGGTCGTATCGCTTCCATCAATTCTTGTTTCGATGGCGTGTCTCCCTTATCACCTTTTGCTACTTGTATTCTTTTTGTAATTTCTGAGAAATGTTTGACCATTTCAAGCATGGAACTTGAGGTATCGACTTCGTTTTCATACCGCAATGATTCTCGCTCATCAGGATCTCGGCTGTTTCTGAATTTTGTTTTTTTTAAGAGACTCATATATGAGCATATTATAACACTCTATTGCGATGCTGTAATTGTTATGTTCGAAGTTGATGTTGCTGTGATAGCGTAAATTGCCGAAATAATCGGATTGAGCGTGTTGATTTCATATCTTCCTCCGTTTGCTTCGAGACGGATTCCTTTGTTTGCAGTAGATGTACCCATTGCCGATAGATACACTGTATTTGCCCCATCATTGACGAAAATAGCGTATCGGCGTGCAGAGCTCGCACCGAGGATCAAACTGCTTACAGTCGATGCTGTGGAGCTTGTCGATACGTTTACTGGTATGTATGAACCAAATGCATCACCGACTTTTGCTGTCTGAGTAAAAGGGTGAAAAACGAATATTCCCAAAATGAGAAGAAGACCGATCATGAGACCAACGACACTTTGTTTTTTTTCTTGCATAAAAATAGTTTTTATTATTAATAATAATGAGCCTATTCGGAGAGATGTTTTTCCGACCATCTCCCCTTTAGATTCACTATCGGAGATCGAGATACTGAACTCCTGTGAGTCCTGTTGTTGGAGCAGATGTAGTTGCGGTTGAGTTTACCACTTGTACGCTGATTGTACCGGCAGTGTTCACTTTCGCGCCTATGATTGGAAATCCACCATTTGTAGATGTCGCTGTACCTGTTGTACTTGGAGACATCATAAATACTGTATCGCCAACCTTTGCTTTTGGAGCAGAACAACTCAATGTCTCTGTTGCAAGACTTGCAATTGAAGATGTTCCAGTGAGTGAACAAGTTCCAAAGTTGATATTTGTCAAAAGAGTGTTATCTGAACCGATAACGATTCCGTTGTAGTACCAAGTTGGATAGTTACTGACTGTAGCATCACCGAGTGCATGACTGCCAGAAAGAGAAAGATATCCAGCGACAACTGCAATCACCGCCACAATTCCCAATGCAATTTTTTGAAGATTTGTCATAAGAATTTATGTTACTCACCTGTACCATCTTTCCGAAAAAATCGGAAAGATGAAATAAGGTGATGTGCGATTAATTGAATGTGTTTACTGGGTTCGTTACGAATCCATCTGAACGGACCTGAACATCCACAAGCTTCGGAGCTTGGTCGTTGAAGACCTTGATTCCGTATGTGAACCATGTAACGAAGTCCCATCCTACGCGACCAGAGTTACTAGAACCTGGAGCTGGATTTGACTGCAAGATTTCGAATTCAGGACCATATTGGAGGACAACCGAGATCGATTTGTTTACTCCGAAGATGTTGTGCTGAATTTGCTGTGCAGCGGTCCAAACGTTACCGACAGCAGTCATTGACTGTGATACTGGAACGTTACCCTGTCCGTTGATTTGGAGCGAGAGAGTTGTACCAGATGCAGTCGCTGGGTTTGTTTGTGTAGCTGTGAGACCAACAAACAATTTTTGCTGTGTAGTTGTCAAATTTCCCTGAATGAACGGAACGAAACCAGTATTTGTTGTGTTCGGGATCGCAACGTATGGGTTGTTGAGCGCGTTCACAAGGTTTGTAACAGTCAATGCAGCAGTTGATGCGATCTTTACTTCGCCAACCAATGTAGGAGTGTTACGGAATGTGACTGTAACTGATTGGTTTGTGAGTACACCACCGATCTTGTTTACAATTCCATTCAAGAGAGTGAACGTGTCGCCATCAGTTGGGTTTGTAGCAAGTACAAGGTTTCCAGTCCATGGCAAGTTGTTTGAACGATACAAGTTAAATCCGAAGTATTTTCCGATGTAACCAGAGTTCGAAACATTGTCACCGAGAACTGTAGTCTTTCCACCCAAGTATTGAGTGAGGATGTTGTAGAACTGAGCAGAAATGATAGCCACTGGCATATCAGAATTCTTATCAATTCGGAAGTCTCCAGAGAACTGAGCTGCTGGATCGTATACAACGTTCTGCAATGCCAATGCCTGTTCTGCTGCTGCAGCAACCGCCATGATATTACCAACGTTGATACTGACTCCGTTACCTGGTGTTCCACCTGGAGTAACGACACTATCATCGACTACTGAACCTGCGCCCTGATATGCAACACCGAAAACATCAGAGTCCATTTGCAAGAACAAACCATTCATTGCCTTGCGAGCCTTTCGAGTCTGCAAAGGAAGATTAGCCTGGAACTTGTTGAGCTTTGAAATAAAGAACGAAACATCTTTGACGTAGTTGATTGTGATTGTTTCATCGCTATCAACCCAAGCCTGGTTGTTATATCCACCATCTCCACCCATATTCTCGACAACGAAGTCAGAGTCAAATGTGCGGTGATATGTCACACCCTTTTCGAGTGATGACTTGATCGACTCATCTGCAATAGCTTTGTAAGCTGGAACTTTGTAGTGAGTGATCTGGTACATATCTTCCCAGGTTTGTTTATAGTCGTTTGTGTTTGGATTTGGTGCCATATATAAACTTCATATAAATAACCTAAGTTTTATAAAGCCCAAAAGAGTGTTTATTAAATCGAGTTATCGCCATCGTCGCGCAGTCCAGAGCCTTTGTTCTCAATATCCCGATATTTCTTATCGATCTTACTGATTGCATCGCCTGATGCATTTTTAGGCAAAGGTTTTTTGAGGTCTGTTTCGTCCTGTCTTTCCTTTGTCGTAATGCCTGCGGTTCGTGCTGATTCCATTGATTTAACTTTTTTTGAAGTTACAAGCTTCGCAAGTTTATCTTTATTTTTGAAGTAAATATAATCGAGCGGATAAGGATCAAGTACCTCTTTTCCTGACTTTGGATCGGTGTAGACTTTACCACCAGTACCTTTTGACTTCGCAAGAATTTCCAGTTGTTTCTTAAAGGCTATGCGTTCGTCCTTTGTAGCATGTGGAAAATCTTTTTTGAAGACATTCTCTTTGAAGTCTCCCCATTCATCCGGGAAAGAATCATCGATAGGTTTTGATTGTTTTTCTTGAGCAAGTTCCGTTTTCAAATCATCGATTTGTTTCTGGAGTTTTGACCCATTTTTATCTACAGCGAATTTCTTGAGAAATCCAACGATCTTGGCAAGTGATTCAGGATCTTCTACGCCAATCTCTTTTGTAAATTTAGCAAGTTCGTCATCGAAATCATCAGGCAGTTTTGTTTCCAAATCTGCGATTTTTTCTTGGAGTTGTTTGATCTCTCTTTTTTGACTTTTAACTTTTTCAAAAACTTTTGCTCTTTTAGGATTGACTTTGGATTTCTCATCTTCAAAGTCTTCATCATCCTCGTCTTTGTCCTCAGAATCATCCTCATCGGAATCATCTTCGTCCTCGTCGTCGGAATCAGATTCGTCTTGCTCGTCGTCTTCATCGGAATCATCGTCCGAGTCTTCCTCTTTGTCGTCTTCGTCCTCATCATCTGAGTCCTCGTCGTCTTCGAGATTGCCTCGATCCAAATCTTCTTCATCATCCTCACCTAGAACTGAATCAAAGCCTAATTTCTTACGCTCATCACTCAGTTGGTTTCGAGCAATTTCGTTCACTTTTTCTTGTTTGCTTGGCATAACATATCTACACTTTTTTACGAGTTGCTGTACCTCGGTCAGATTTATGGTTTCGACTGACATCGAATATCGACGGCGACTACCATCGTTCCTGCCTCCAAGCCTATCTTGGAGACAGAGGCGATACTATTCTACCTCTTTTGAGATGATGTGATGCTTGATGTCTCGGTTGTGAGCCATGTGTGCATCAACTTCTTCTTTATTCAAAAGGTCGGTAGGCTTTGTGTGTGTGTTCGCAAGTTCAAAACTGTTTGCGAGATCCATGAACTTCTTTCCATGAACTGCGCGACTGAATGTGCGGATAGAGTATTTTTCTTTTGCGTTAGGATTGCGGATCTTGAAATGAACAGCGTGGTATTCACCAGATTCCTCTGTTGCTTCTTCATCATCAACAGATTCTTCTTCGTCTGCTGTGTCAGTATCAACTTCGTCACCAGCATCCGCTTCATCTTCTTTCAAGAGTTCAAGGAGATCTGATGCACTTGCCTTTGGATCATATTCAACTTCGCGTTCATCGAGCTTTGCCATGATTTCTTTCTTTGTTGCCATATAAATTTTATTGATTAGAAAACGTTATTAATTATTTCTTCTTTGGAAGAACACGATCATACATTTTACCTTTTCGCTGAGCAGGAGACATTGCGCTCTTTTTAATTTTCGCAGCTCTGCCCTTTGGAATAGGTTTGCTTGTGATTGGCATTGGCATATTTTACTTCATGCGAGGGTACATTTTCGACTTTTTTTCTTTCTCTGGAGTAATAGAAACAATTCGGAAACGCGCGCGCATTTCTGGTTTCTTTTCTGATGATCCCTCCATAGGATATGAATCCCATTCTTGACCCTCAGATTGAAATGTCATTTTGATCTTAGCCTTGACCTCATACGTTTTACCAACAACCCAATTCTTTATAGCCGGAAGATCGCTTGCATCAACCGACACACTTGGTTTTGGTTTCTTGAATTTTACCGCTGTGTCTTCTTTCATAAATTATGACTTCTTATGCTTAGTAGGTGTCATGCTTGGATTGTTGCGACGTGACTGAGCATCATTTTGAGCAACACTGTTGTTTGCACCATTCTTTGAACTACCTGCGTTCGCAGCGGATTTAGTTGATGTTTTTTTCATATAGATTTATTATACAATGATTTTTATAAAAAGTAACAATGCTTGTGGATTAAATCAGTTTTGATCCTACCGATCCGACTCGATCCATAATCATTTTATCGACCATTCCGTCCAATTGCTCGGGTGATTCTCCGACAATATCCAATGTGTACCTTGCCCAATCCATTGTAGCAAAACATTGAGCTCGCTCCACATCAGTCATTGTAAGATTTTCTTCTGGATTGGTAAGTCTTTGTATGCAAACATTGAATCTTGTCATTGCAGCCTTGATAAGCTGTTTGGTTTTATCGAGCTGTCTGTATTGCGCAAGTTCAGCGTGTCTTTCGTCTTCATTTTGAATGTTAGCGAGTGCCATGAGACCCTCATTGTCTCCGTAGAGCTCGTACGTTTTCTTCAATCGATTTAAATATATAGCTGATTCGTGTTTCATGTTTATTCTTGAGCTCCAACTCGTTTAGCAATAGCTGGTAATGAGATACTAGGTTTTGGTTTCTGCGACATTCCCGGCTTCTGTTCTCCCTCTTGCTGTGGCTGAGGCGGTTGCTGTTTCGCAAGCTGTTCCATGTTTGTCTGAACAATCGGAGTCATCACCTGCAAGTAGTGAGCGAACATATTGAGCTTATTCGTAACCTCGCTCTTATGATCGATCATCCAGTTTTTGTAGTATGTCAAAAATGAAATATCAGCTCCGTAATAAATATCAATGTTCGGAACTTTCTTCCCGAGAAGAATATCTTGGATCAAACGAGAAGCATGCGCGATCTGTTTCTTTGAAATCTCTCCTTTGGTATCGAGCAAGAAAGCAATCTCCTGTTCATCGAATCCTCCGATGTTTCGGTAAATAGTTTCTTTCTCATATTTCGTAAGGTTTGGATTTTCAGTAACCATTTGAATCGCTTGCACTTGGCTTTGCTTTTTAGTCTGGTCCTGCTGTTCCTGTTCAGATTTCGAAGTGATCGAAATTCCAATCTGTCCGGCATTTACCAAATCGATACGCTTGAGCTCAGTTTCTTCAATGAAACCATTCTCACCGATTACCTGGACTGATACTGATGCTGGCATGAACTCTCTCATACCCTCCAAAAATGTAAGACCAAGCTGAGAATAGTATTCCTGCATCGGATCTGTTTTCAATCCAACGCGCTTTGATTGTTTCTGTTGCTGAGCGAGCATGATCTGAATATTCTTTTTTCCTCCTGTGTTTACAGCTGGAAGTTCATCTGCGCCTGTCTTGCTTCCTGTGTAGCTTGAAAGGAAGTTTACGAGATCGACAGTACCGCTCAATTGCGCTGTCTTGAATTCGTACATAGATTCTCCGATCTTCTTTACTCCGCCCATAGAGTCGAACGGAACAAGAACATCAGGGCGTTGTTGCGCGGCATCGAGCTTTGGAACATCGGTGAACGCATCCTTATCGAAAGCTTGAGAGTGATAGTTTTGTTTCTCGCGGTTTGTGAGCTCTTGGTTTACGAGAGTAATGATCGCATCAGCGACAGTGTATAGATCATCTGCTGAACCTTTGCTCCAAAAGTTTTTATCATCTTCGTGAGTAGCACCGGATTTGTATGGATAACGTCCAGATGGGAATGAATCTTTCCAAGGTTCTACATATAGCCAAATACCGGAACATATTTCAAACACAACGTTATAGCGAACTCCGTTATATGTGATGACGAAATCACCAAGGTTGTATGTAGGCTCTCCGGTAAAACTATTTGTCAGCACATTGAGTCCGAGAGCTTTCCATCGAGCAAATTGAGTTCCATATACAGTTTCAAGATTCTCGAAATAACGATCTGACCATTCGAAGTTCTCAAGTTTTTTGACTTGTTTCTTGTCATACTTTGGATTGCTCTTAAGCTCAAAAAGAGTCCTAAAATTAGACTCAGTTCCACAGAACAAATGATTCTCAAGAATAGCACCGCCGAGAGGCTGACAGTGGAAGTCCGAATAGTTTACAGTTTCGAGAACATTTTTATATTCCGGATCATTGTATGCATATTCTTTTGTGATACCTCGACCGGACATGACCATGTTGAATCGATCCATGCGGAGTTTCATATTCCACAATGCATTTGGTTCGAGAGAGTCTCGCTCTGCTTCCCAGTGAGCTTGGATCTTCGGAACGATGAGATACTGCGCAGGATTCTTTGCAGTAAATTTCAAATGAACTTGGTCGTTATACATCGATAGCAATGCATCGATCAATCCAGAGAAGACAGGAAGAACCATATTGAAAAGCTGACGGAACTTTGGAAGCACATCATTGTTGTATAAACGTTCAAAAGCAGCAATCGTGAGCATACGAGGCTGCTTATAAATCTGAGACATAACCAAAAGCTGTTGAGCAACACTACCAATAACATCCTTAAGATCTCTACCACTTAAATCTTTCTGATTGAGCAAAGTATGTATTCGCTCTTTCATTTCTTCTGGTGTTTCGTTTGCCATATATTTATTATTATACAACTAATAATCTAAAGAACAAACTAACCGAGTCCTGGTCTTTGCCATGGCTTGTCAGTCTCATAACTATCCTGTTTTTTTTCTTTGTGAACTTCGAGCAATCGATTCATTCTCTCTTTTCTATCAGTGACATTGACGAGTGACAACGTTGGTACTGGCTCGCTCGATGCATTTTGTATCTGTCCTGATCCGAGTCCGGGAGTTTCATAGCGACCTTTCGGCAATTCTTTCACATCATCATCAGGATCTCTCTTTGGATTGAGGTCTGCAATCGCATATCTGATCGCATCCATTGCGTGGTTCAGAATATCTTCTGGTTCATTGAGAATCTTTCCAGTCTTCTGATCTGTTTTGTAGTGATAACTCTTATATTCTTTGATGATGTTCAATGATCGTTTTGTAACATAGATCTTTTTGCTCTGCACAGTGTCGATACCGTGCGTGATAGATCCTTTTCCCTTTTTGCTTCCGATGATGTGAACTCCATATTGCGCGATCTCTGAAATACTCTTTGGCTCTGAACTATCGGCAACAGTGAGTACAGTCTTCTTTCCGATCTTCTTTGCGAGATCATCGTTGTGCAATCCTTTTTCATATACCTGTTCATCCAGCAAATAACCATGTTCATATTCATACACATCAACGAGTGCAGCTTCATCGTGAGAAAAACCAAAGTCCAAACCTTTTCGGCGCAATCGAGCCTCTGCAGGAATTTCATCAACGATAATCCATCCGGTATAAATTCTACTTTCAGTCTCTCCATCCTGTCCGAGACCGTACACTTTCCACCAGTTGGTATTGTGTTTGTGAGATTCAATTTCTTTTACTGTGATCTCATCAAGTGCCTCATTATCTTTGTAGGTGAGTGTCAGGTAATCAATCTCGTCTGCTCTATGAGCCAACAGTTCAGTATGAAACCAGAATTCTTCAACAGGATTCCAGTCCAACCAAACAATTCCATTTGTACGCATGATGAGCTGATCCACAATGTTCCAAGGAAGTGTATTCGCCTCGTTCAAATAAAGATTCTTACGTCGAGGTCCATGCGCTTTTCCATAAGTATCAAAAGATCCGAATTCTAAAATGTTTCCGGTCTCAAAAGTATAAAAGTGTTTTGTTTCATTCCATCTCTCTTTTTTCCAATATCCTCGATCTTTCATTATGTTCTTGAAATCACGAATTACACCGAGGTCCAAGTGAGGGAATGATTGCGATCCGATTGTAGAAATTTCTGGCTTTCTTCGCGGAGTTTGACAATAGTCGATATGCCAAATAATAATTGAAATTGTTTTTGATGCAGATGTTCCACCTTTGACTGCGCGTATTCTTTTGCGAAGATCAAAAACCTTTTTCGTTGCAGTTGTATCTACATACGAAAATTCTACTACTTCTGGTTCATCATTATTTTGATTTTCCTCCATAAATCGGTGTTGGAAGATCTTTACCATCCGCTCCTGTTAATTCAGTTCGAGTAGAATATCCCTCAGTCTTTCCGAGACGAGAAGTAACGAACGTCGCAGCAGATTGTCGAATACGTCGAAGATCAGGATCAATCTTGGTCATTCCCTTTCCTGTTTTCTTATCAACAATCGGACCGAACATTCCAACGACTGGAACTATAGTATCCATTTCTAAGTCTTCATCAAGTACTTTCTCAGACTTAGCTAAAAGGTTCATTCTTCTTATTTTTACTTGCCACCATGTCTCATGCGTTATTCTCGTTGCTGTTGATTCTGCATACTTAGCTTTCAATGCTGATCTGTATGCGTTACCGTATGTTTCGCTCTTTGGGTTTATGTAATACTCCCAACAACTTAAAGCTCTTGGGTCTAAGAGGAATTGATTAGATGGATTAGGTTTTGGAGTTGGTTTCTTTTTCATAAGGATTTATAAATTTTGCTACACCATAACCTGTTTTATATCCGTAGATTGTAAAATCTTTGAGTTTCTTTGTACTCCTAGGAGAAACGAACGTGATCGGGTTCTTATCAATCACAATTTCAATCTCACCATTTTCAGAGAATAATTTATTTATTATTTTTTTCATATAATGTTTTCAATCTTTCTTATTCTACTAAATTTGAAATGGTTGGGGCAATCGAAGTGAAAGCGCATTTTGTCTGATCTAGTTTTTACTTCTGTTACGTTCAGGACTCGGCATTTCTTTTTGCAGCGTTCGTAGGGGTAGAATATTTCACGCTTTGGGCATTGGATCTTGAGTTTCCGGATTGCGTTTTTGATTATTGTTGCTTCTGACATAGACATATTACTAAACTAAACGCCATTTTCGACTAAACCAAGAGAAAGAAATTCTCGCAAACCAGAGTTCAATAAATATTTCATTACGGTATCGGAAATAATGTGTCGTTTGTACTACTGGAGAGCCTTTTTCAATTTCTTTAGTTTCTACCTTGAATTGAGCCTTTATTCGATTGAATAAAATTATAGCATCGTATGCATAACCATAATCAGTAACTTTTGCGTATAGTTTCCTTATTCTGATACTTGTTTTCATAAACTACTTCAAGAGCGCCAAAGCATTTTTATAAATGATAATCTTTCCATACACCGATGATGAGAGTTGCTCTGCCAAAACTTCAATGAGATGGCGGCGCATTTCTCGGGTTGTGTATTTTACGTTCTTTGGATCTTTGAGCCATCCGACTTGTGCGCGGTATGCTTCGAGTTCTTGGTCCAAGCGGAATTCTGCGTTGTGAATGTATTTTGCATACCATTCTTCCGGGGAAGTGAGAGCTTGCTGTCTGACATGCACCTTTTCGTGTTCTACGAGATCAGGGCGAGTTACCGGACGAGAGCAGTACATTGTGTCTCCGTATGTGATACAGATTCCGTCTTTCCATTGCACACCGAAATACTTGTTCAATGCTTCATAGATCGGAGGGATCGAGTCGGAGTATTTGATTTCAATTTCTTCGTTATTCATGTGAGTTCATTATTTTTCTATAATCTTCTTCTAAAATTTCAAAACCGCAAGAATGTCTGAGTACATAGGGATGATGTTCGTTAGAATGAATTTGCATATTTTTTATGAAATCATTTCCACAGTTCGGACATTTATTATTTTGTAAGTATTCTTGCATATCCATAGGGTGAGGGTAGTGAGAATCGAACTCAACACTTTTGTGAACGCGCCACTCTTGTATTGTTTTCGAGGCAACCAAGACTGGTAGTAGTTTGCGTAAGTCATACCCATTAGACTTAATATACCCTCGAGAATAGGTCGATATGTGGTGTGCGTGGCAAGGTTTGACTTGCAGTTGTGCCTTATATAGCCCCGTCTCGGCACACAACCTAAGACCGCGCTATTTTCAGTGGTTCACTGTCCACCACACGCACCATATACCGACCTATTTATTTCTCAAAAAACTATTTCTGTTTCTTTTTTGGAGCAGCTTGAGTTTCTGGCTCAACCTTTTTTGCTTACTCATTCACTTCTTTTTCCATCAAATCGATTTTTGGAATTTCAGTTTCAACACCAAAAGATGTGAGAAGATCAGAACAAGAATCAACCTTTCGAACTTCTGATTCGAGCATTTTCATGTGGTTGTAAGCAACTTGACCAATTTCCAACCATCGTGGAGATCCGTTATCGTATGAATCGCGGAATTTGATAGCTTCTCGAACTTGAATTTCGTATGTCAAAGCCAATTGAAGATGCTTTTTGAGCTCATCTTTGATTGCGACAATTTTTGCACCTACAGCGTTTCGACTTTCTTCGTAGAAAACAATGATGTTTCCATTTGTGTTTTCTGTCTTAATACTTGTAGCCATTCCCTTTGCGGAATTTTCTTGAACAAATTTGTTGAATTCATCAACTTGTGCGAACGTAAACACCTTACATTGAGTCATAATTTATCTATAAAACCCTAACTAATAATATATACATTATACACCAAAATAAATGTCAATACTACCTAAATTTGATCGTTTTCATTTTCTTTACATGTCTGAGTTTTCCGAATTCGAGTTCCTCTTTTTTGAATTTCAATAGTCTTCCGTTATCTGAGAATTGCTTATTCTTCCTGCCCTTTTTTGATCGATGATCTCGGTGGGCATAACCGGTTTCGCCAGATTTTAATTTTTTGCTAAATAGTGTTTTGATCTGGCGCGCCATTTAAACATTATACCATTCCTATTTCGTAGTTTGTAGACATAGGGATGGGTTAGATTGAGTTTTTAATAAGTTGTTCTCCCTTTTCTGTTAGCCAACCTGTGCGGAGAGAAACACCATATTCAATCAAATTGCTGGGAAATGCTGCTGCGCGTTCACAAGCAGAATATGCAACTTTTTCATCACAACTGAATTTATGAGCGAGAATTTCATAAGGAAATTCCTTTTGTTCTTTTTTGTATTGTTGGTATGCTTTGCAAACTTCTAGGTTTGATATATCTTGTCTTTTCATATGTATATATCTCCTATTAATTAGTAATTACGGTAATTCAATCCCCTCTCTTTCAAGAAGTTTATTTGCATCCCCTTCTGACGCACCCCAAACCATATCTCCAATATGTCCTGATGTATCATCAATACCCAGCGTGTCTCCAATCGCTTCTTGAATATATTCAATTTGTTTTCTATTTTTTTCTGCAAGAGACAGAAGCCCAACTATTTGCCAAAACTGTGATTCATTTACTTTTTTTATTTTCTTCATATATGGTTAGTTAAGGATTAGTAATAAGGTTATCTGGTAATTTGACTGCTTTTTTTTCTAAATCTCCGCAATATTCACATTCTTGCCAAATATCTGGCTCGTCAAAATCATCTTTCCATTTATGCTCGGTACATTTTGACTCCCACAAGTGAGAAATTGAAATAGTTGTAATAAATTCTTTGGAACATTTGTGGCAAGTTTGTGTTCTTTCAGTTCCATCATCGTCATAATCGTCAGCATCAGCGAAACGGGAATGTTTACAATAGGGGCATGTAATGTCGTCCATATCTTTATATAATCTTTAAGTTGCTAATCGTCCTTTTTCATTTTTACCCACTTACCCATTATCTTTGTTGCAATGGTTCTATCGCAAAATTCACACCTAGCTCGGAACACATTGTCTTTATCTTCTTCAATGAAAGGCTTCATGTACATATCACAGTGTTGGCATGTTTCCATATATTTATATTATGTTAATGCACTGGGGGGTAATTAAATATCCATATTATTTTCACCATCGCAATTATCGCAAGCAATCCATTTAGCATTAGGGTCATTTCCTACATCATTTCTATATCCATCTGGTCGTAAACATACATCTGGTTTTTTAAGTCTACATCTTTCACATTCTAATTCTTTTTCTTGTTGCATACTCTACTTCTCTCCCTTTACTATCTTGGCGGCATCGACGAGGAATAATAAATCTTGTTTGAAACATTTGTATCCTCTCAAGAAAGCATCTGAACATTCACCTTTTGCTTCCATATTCTCAATCTCATTTGCAATCTCCGCCCGCAATCTCTTTTCTTGGGTGGCGAGAGTTGAGCGGATAAAAGAAATTATGTCATCGAGATCCCATTCACAACCGATTTCCGCAGGATCATAATTTACTTTATCTCTCAAAATTTCCTCCCAAGATGCTTCGGGTGCAGACGACGAAGCAATTTGTATTTTAGTAATTCCGTCGTGGTGACATTGAGCGCAAGCATTAAATGAGGGTACGCGTTCATTCACCTTACAGACAGGACATTGGCGAGAAAATTCATCCTTATTCCAGTTTTTCTTATCATTAAAACATCCTAGACGACATCCATTCACCCAATCTTGTCCGTGCTGACACTTTTCTTTCTGTTCATAACGATCTTTGGTGCATCCGCTCCAACTATACTTTCCTGGACCTTTGTGATTTCCGTCAACTATTGGCAATCCTCTCTGGCATCCGTCACATTGGTTTATTTCTTTCTGTTCTGTGTGGCATCTACAAGATGAATTAGCACAATCTAATATAGCGTCACAATTTTTACAGCACTTTGGTGTATTAGACATAGGTTACTTCTTTAAGAAGTCAGGTTTATATTTTTTAATATCAACCTTTTTACTATCAACAGTAACAATAGGTTTTATGTTTTTTGGAACGTTTTCAGTAATTATATAAAGGCGACGTTTATTATCAATAAAACCTATTCCTTTTTTT
>JGI24890J29729_1000276_pt1 | contig 37525 bp, 56 predicted proteins | sample FreactcultureFD7_FD_29729 | JGI IMG/M metagenome (IMG submission 29729)
CTACAAGCACTGTTCCTGGACCAACCGGACCTACTGGTGCAGCGAGTACAGTCACTGGTCCTACAGGGCCAACTGGGCCGATTGGATTTACAGGGCCAACCGGGCCGATAGGTGCAGCAAGTACTGTCACTGGTCCAACCGGTCCTACGGGGCCTACTGGTGCAGCAAGTACAGTCACTGGTCCAACCGGTCCTACTGGTTCAGCAAGTACTGTTACCGGACCAACCGGGCCAGCAATATTCTATCTGTCTCCAACTGTGATAGGAAACATCAGCGGATCGTTGTCAAGTTTTGTAGGCAATCTTACCCAAGTTGGAAAATATGAAATTACTGCTGTAGGAGATATACAATTTCTTAATCCCGTAGCAGTAACAGCAGGTGTACAAGTAGATGTTTATGTAACTCAGGATGTAATAGGAAACAGACAAGTAACGTTTGATACAAACTTTATAGTTCCTCCTGGCTCACAATTGAGTAGCATTCCCGGCACAATTGATCTAGTTACGTTGTCTGTTCTTGGAAACGGTACTATTGCAGTAAGAATTAGTAATGGTGTTATAGCAGGACCGTCAGGCATGACACAACTCATATCACCGTTTACTGTACCGGCAATTAATTCAACGGCCGTAGCAGTAGTATTAAACGGTGTAGCTTATCCCAATGGTAGTTACGTATTAATACCAAGTTCACCCCCTATGTTTGGAATAGTTACATCGGGAGGCGGAACAAATAATCTTGTAATTCAAAATCTAGCATCAATATCCACTGGACAAACTGCTGCATCAGGATCTAATTTACCATTTTGCGGACCTCAAGGCATAGCTGGATCTTATTGGTATGTAGGCGCAGCACCAACTACATGTAACTTGGGTGATATCTGGCTTACTACTGCAGGAAACGTGTATATTTGTACTGCATTTGATGCCGGAGATCCTATTTTCTCAAATCCTAATACTGGTCCACTGAACATTAAAGGTCCTATCGGGCCAACCGGTCCTACTGGTGCAGCGAGTACAGTCACTGGTCCAACCGGTCCTACTGGTTCAGCGAGTACAGTCACTGGTCCTACTGGCCCAGTAGGCCCTAAATTTGGAAGTAGAGTTGTAGCTGTAGCTGATACCGGAACTGTCACACCTAATATAAACACGACAGATATTTGCTATCTTAACAGCACTGCTAGCGGAACATTGTCAATTGCTGCGCCAACTGGCACCCCGTCTGACGGGCAACTACTAATGCTTAGATTGCTGTGTACAAATTCTTTAACTTTCTCATGGAATATAGCATATAGCGGGTCAAATGATCTTTCTCTACCTACAGTTACTACAGGTAGTTCAAAAACTGATTATATTGGCTTTATATACAATGCGTCTACATCATCTTGGAACATGTTGCTTAAAGTGTTTGGATTCTAATATATGGCTGTATATTATTGGGTTGGTGGAACCGGTACTTGGAACAATACAAACTCTGCAAATTGGTCATTAACTTCTGGTGGTGCCGGGGGAGCAGGTGTACCAACGTCGGCGGATACTGTTAATTTTACTTCATTAAGTGGTTCTGGTACATGTTCAGTAGATTCATCCGCGGTGTGCGGCGGTGCAACATTTAATACAGGCTCAGTTACATTAAGACTTATTGCTAGCACAACATTGATGGCATCAACTGCAACTTTTACCCATACATTTGGTACTATCAATCTTAATAACTTCAATTTAACGGTTGGAATCTGGTCTAGCACCAATACCAACACTAGGCAAATTCAATTTGGAACTGGACAGATTAGAATATCTGGTAGCGGCGCATCAGTTCTTAATATGGGAACACTATATCCAGGATGGTCGTATACCGGGACACCAATATTCAATCTAATATACTCTGGATCAACTGGAACTAGAACTATATCAGTGGGTGCTACTTCTGGTAGCGTTGAAAGTCAAACGCCTAGTGTGTATGTATCTGCTGGTTCTGATATTGTATCTACTGGTTCTAGTTATTTCAAAGATTTAAATTTTTCTGGATTTACAGGGACTTTAAGCACCACACCAACTAGAGTAATATATGGTAGTCTTACATTTGGTTCAGGAATGACTGTTACTCCTAGTACTACGACATTTTTCTTTTATGCAACTTCAGGAAGCTACACAATAACCAGCAATAACTGCATTGTAGGTGCTAACTTTACATTTGGACAAACTAATGTTGCTAGCACCGCAAGTTGGGTATTATCAGATGATCTTAGTATGGGAACTACACAAAGAGTAGTTACCTTATATAATGGAACATTGAACGCAAACGGAAAAAATATTACAATAGGATCACTAGTTACGGGCAGTGGTACTAATACATTTACTTTAAATATGGGGTCTGGTACTTGGTCTCTATTCTCACCTAATATAGTTTGGGATGTCACCACTAATCCAATAACGCTAACTATAAACCCTAGCACATCAACTATAATAACAACATATTCATTAACCACTAATGTAACTCTTAATATGGGTGCATATACATATAATAATCTAACGATTGGTGGAACAGCCGGCAATAACATTGTTACTATAAATGGTGGGCCAACTATTAATAAATTCACAAGCACCAAGACTGTTACATATACTATAAATTTTGAGGCTAGTAAGACAACAACCTTTAGTAAATTTTCAGTATTTGGCTCTTTCGGCAAAACTATTACGATTGCCGGAACTAGTGCATCACGAGCTACGCTTAAACAGCTAACTGGTATCGTAAGTGGAAACTACCTAAGTATTAGTTATATCAATGGTGATTCGTCGGCTGACTGGTATATGGGCGCCCAGAGCGCCGCGTTTAGTGGAGATAATACTAACATAAAAGTCGCTAATCCCCCCTGGGGAATGGCAATGCCGTTTTTTTCTTAAAGAGGATTATATGAGTTATAACGTAGGTACTGGCTTTTCTTTGCCCTTTCCAAATTCATTTTTATTGCCCGAAACTATGGCATATTATAATAGATGCTACAGTCCTAAACCAAATATCATATTAGTATCTGCAATTAACATTCTTATTTCTACCTTACAGAAAACTAACATTTGGGATATTATTGATGCGTTTCATATCTATAGTCAGAACAATGTTGATAATGTTGCACTAAACTTGAAGGGTGATTATTTAACATTAACCCCTACAGTAGATCCTGCTCCATTTTTTCTTTCTAATTACGGTATTACTGGAAACGGAAGCACATTTTCCTATGCACTAGGCGATGCGTATAATTTACCTAATTACAGCAGAGACAGTGCATCAATGTTTGTTTGGAGTTTAAACTCTGTACCAAGCACGTCTTCAATTGATATTGGCGCATCATCAACCTCAGACGGCGTGTTAAGCAGAGCATCAATAAGAACGTTAGACGGCAGAGGAATATCAGCTTCTATATACGCTAATAGTGACACTGCATTGACTTTAAGCACTACTACGCCGTATGGTTTTACTGGATGGAGTAGGACAAGCTCTACTGATGTTATAGGATTTAAGTCAGGAAATGTATTTAACTTTACACAACCGTCTACTGATTTACCATTGAACTACATTTCTATTTTACGTTTAAGTAATGGGCTGTCATCATTTTCTAGTAATTCATTGGCATTGTCTATAGTTGGTGGAGGTCTTACTCAACCACAAATATCTATCTTGTATAATGCATGTTTAGACTTTCTAATAGACATAGGTGTTATAAATCCTGATATTCCACCGGAACCCGAAGCACTAACGCCCGGTTGGTGGACAAAATCAACTATGGATTTAGTAAAAGCGGCAAATGGTTCTAATTTTAGAGTATATCAGCAGGCGCTGCCACCAAGAACAAATAGCATCACAAATAATACATACCTATATTTCCCGTTATCTGATACGGACAGTCAGCAGGTAGATGCTTTTCAGCCTGCGTATTCTTCACAAAACTATATAAGAAACCATCATCATATCTGGCAAATGAGAAGCGTAGTTCCGCCTAATTCAACATATAATGATCGCCCCTCTCTTCAGCCTCCCGGACAAATTAATGGAGTAACAGCAAATCTGGTTAAAGGAAGTCCGCCGTTGCAGTGTTGGGTTCAGTATGGCAATTTTGATAAGGCTGATGCTGCTACACAAGCACAAATTAGATTTACATTGGGATATCCTGCACACAATCCAGGCTACGAAACTGATCCTCTGTTGATGGGTTATATGGATGTTGCGAATAATGCAGGTATACCTGACAGTGATGTGTGGACTTGGCAATATGCTTATGCTAATCTTGATACATTCTGGACTCAAACATATACATCAAGAGCAAGAACCCAGAAATTTTATGTCGTTCAAAACAAAATCATTCTTCCTGATTCTAGACTATGTGATTCTGGCCCAATGGCAACGGGTGTTGTGTTAGACGCTGAAGCGCAAGATGGTAGAAGTCCGCAAAGACAATTGGCATTATTGCAGAATTTAGCTGCTATATGCCAGTATAAGGGCTACGAGTTTACTGTTTACACAAACCCGCTCAACGGCACAGGTGCTCGCAACACCGGATTTACTATAGATAGCTTACCACAGATTGTGCAAACCCCTAATCTTTATTTAACAGTAGTTGCTTGGCCTGCTAACATTGAAAAAGACATTACACAATCACTAAACAATCAACTAGATTTGTTAAAAGGTCCAAATGGCAGCCAGCCAATTGACTATTCAAAACTAATTATGGAATTAGCGATCGGTCCTCAAAATGCATTTTTCAACGCTGCTCAGTGTGCAATCGTAAGATCGTATGTGCAAAGAGGAATGAAAGGTGTACTAGTATGGAGAGACTATGGATCACCAGGAGGAAGCATCACTAGATATTATAACCAGGTATTAGCTAATGTATTAGGGCTACCTAACACTTAAGGTGAATGATGAAAATAGCAGTATACGCATTATGTAAAAATGAAATTGACAATGTAAAAGATTGGTATGAATCTTGCAAAGATGCCGACTTAATAGTTGTAACTGATACCGGGTCTACTGACGGTTCGTTAGAAGCTCTTTCACATCTACCTGTTGAGTTAAAACAGGCGAAAATCATCCCCTGGCGATTCGATGATGCCTTCAACATTGCGTTATGTAACTTACCTGAGGATGTTGATATTTGTATCAGATTAGACTTTGATGAAAGACTGAGACCAGGTTGGAAAGAGGCGTTACTAAGTGTATGGCAGCATAACACTACGAGACTTAGATATCCGTATGTTTGGAATTGGAATAAAGATGGAACTCCGGACAGAGAATGGTACGGTGATAGAATTCATTCGCGCAAAGATTACAGATGGTCCGGAGCAACACATGAAGGGTTGTATAAAAGATCAGGAAACGAAGTTGAAGTATATACAGAATCACTTAGAATTGATCAGTTCCACGTAGTAAAACCTAGACCAAACGATATTACTTTACTAGAAGAAGAGGTTAGAGATAATCCGACGAACAGTAGAATGCTAGGATACTTGGCTAGAGAGTATTACTTTATAAACGAATATGATAAAGCGATTGATGTTTATCATAGATTCTTAAATCTAAATCCTGATCTTCAAGAACTCATTCAGGCTTATTGTTATTTGGCCAAATGTGACAAGCAGAATGAAATTAAGTGGTTAGACCAGGCAATTCAAACTACAGGAATCTATAGAGAACCATATATGGATCTTGCACTCATATATTATAGAAATAGTGAGTGGGATAAGTGTCTAGCTGCATGTGAGAACGCATTGAAGATAGTTGATAAGCCAAATTCTTATATCTGTTTAGGAGAGAACTACACCTGGCTTCCCCACGATCTTCTTAGCATTAGTCATTATCATCTAGGTAACTTAAATGAAGCAGTTCATCATTCTGAATTAGCAGTAAAATATTCACCTGAAGACAAAAGACTTACCGATAATCTTGCATTAATAAAAAATGCTAAAGGCTACTAAATAGAAGTGTAGGATAGCAACATGACAATTCAAAACATAAAAATTTCGCAGTTAAATGATATAGGAAGTAATTTAAGTTACACCTCTACGTTCCCAGTGGATGATTTGAGTGCCAATCCAATAACGACGAAGAAGGGCAACCTTCAAATTATAGGTAATTATATCTTAAGTCAGGCAGGTGGCAGTAACTTCGTGCAAGCAGCACAAGCTACACTGGCACAAAGTGTCACAAATGCTGCACAACCAAATATCACGAGCGTAGGCACACTTACTTCGTTGGATGTGTCCGGTAACTTAAACATTTCTGTTGATAGCTTAAAGATTTCTGGTGGCAACAATGGATATGTATTACAAACAGACGGTACTGGTAATCTAAGCTGGACTAGACAAACCGGAAACGGCAGCGGCGGAACACCGGGCGGAGCTAATACACAAATACAATACAATAATAATGGTTTATTCGGTGGCGCAGATGGTTTTACATTTAATGACGTAACTGGTGATATTGCAATACCTAGTAACATCTCGTTAGGCGGTGGCACGATCTATGGTGGCACGCCAACTGAAGTAGTAACTAACGCAATTATTACAGATATCCAAAAAGGTAATGTTGCTAACAATTATCCAGCGGTAATAACATTTGATGCTGCTCCATTTGTATATCCCATTCGCGGTACCGCAGTCATTGCTAATGTAAACACCCCAACTGAAGTGAATGGCTTATGGCACTTCGAAGCATGGTTTGTTAATCAGATTGCATTGTTTACAGATGACACCTACTCAGAGTATGTATACGGTTCAGATTGGTTAGCATTTAGTGGGCAAGGTGACATTGATATTACTATCAATTCTCCGGCTGCTGATATCAAGATTAATTCGGGCGGGTACGAGACAATATTCACCAATGATGGTACTGTTGTACTACCAACTAGCTCCAGTACATATAACGCCGCATTATTAAGTTCGCCGTTCGATAGCAATATAGACTTCTATGCCGGCGGAAATAGTAGATACACATTCAGTGCTAATGGTAGTATTAACTTCCCTAATCAACCTACCAATCAACGAACAGGTAGCGGTGAGGCACTCATGTTCACTAAGAGCACCACTCAAAAAGTGATCGGTACACAACCAGGTAACGCAACCAATGGCGTAGTAGAACGATTAGTTGTTGCCGGTGGCGATGGCTTTGACGGTGGTGAAGGTGGCGACATTTATCTATGGGCTGGTAGTAGTGGTGCTAACGGTGGCTCAGGCGGTGATATCAAAGTAGACGGTGGCAGTGGATATAACGGAAGCGAAGGCGGTACTATCAAGATTCGCGGTGGTCAAAGTTATGACAATGGCAACGGTGCTGGATATGGCGGCTTTGTTGAAATCTATGCTGGTAGCGGTAAGTATGGTGCACCAGTTGATATTCGTGCTGGTCAAGGTGATAGCCAAGCAAACTCCGGTAACATCACATTATCAACAGCCTATGGTGGCACATGGACGTTCGGTGCAGATGGCAATTTAACTACTCCGGGCAATGCTGACTTCAACGGCAATGTCATTACGTTAGGACCCGGAGCAAGTGAGTTAGCGGCTTCATTAAACAATCCAACTCTCGTTATCAGTGATACAGGTGATGCTTATATTCAGGCAGCGATCAATAACGTATCAGACATTGGCTCGGCTGACTGGGCTGCATATGGGCATCATGGCAATAGCGATGGTGGCTGGGTTGATATGGGATTTGCAAGTTCATTCTTTAACGATCCAAATTATACTATTACTGGACCAGGCGACGGGTATGTGATTACTCAGGCATATCCACCGGGCCAGGCTCCGGCAATAGGGGGAGGCAATCTTGTATTAGCAACCGGTGTTGAGGGTACTACCAAAGATATTATCTTTGCTACAGGTGGGTTTTTAGTAGAAAATGAGTTTGCTAGATTTGAACATAGTAGTAACGCATTTGCATTAACTCGTGCAAATTCTATATTAAAGTTTTCAGCAAATGGGTTAATAAGTAACCCAGCTAATAGTTCATTAGATCCACAGACCCCAAATGTAAGTACATTAGTGCTTACACCTGATTCTAGATATTATAATCAAGCACTTGTGCTTGACCCAACATTACCTACTCATATTCACTTGAGGGCACCCGGTGGTATGGGAGGAATTGATGACCCGCTTGCTAACATATTCTTAGGGGGAGAATCATCTAGCTTTGAGGTTGGGGCCGGCACTGGTACACCTCCAAACGTGTTTATTCATAGTGGCGGAAATACTTGGACGTTTAGCACTGATGGAAATATTACACTGCCGGGCAACACATTTGCTGTTAACTACGCTAACGGGTCTCCGGTTTTGCCGGGGAATGGTGCCGGCGCAGCTGGTTATCCTTATCACCCGCCCGTTTCTTCTCAATATACACTCGATGGCACTGGGACAACTTATGCGACGATGACCGATACCAGTATAGGCATGTCTCTGGAGCTCGTTGCTGCCTCTGGTTCAAATTATGATCGTGCTATCACTGCTACTAAATCAGCTCCGGCTGGCCCTTACACTTTCATGGCAAGAATTTTGCCCACTGCTACTTTTGACAACAGTGCCGGCGAATCTATCGGCGGCTTGTGTGTAAAAGATAGCACCGGGGCATTAATAAATCTTTATCGCTATTCAGACGGTAATGTCTACCTTCAAAAGTGGAATAACAAGGGAAGCTTTGCTACCAGCATCTCAACAGTTGCAGGTCCTTCTTACATGACCGGTGAGGTTTGGCTCGCAATTACGCTCGATGGATCTGGCAGCATGATTGTTTGGTTCGGGAATGGATTGACTTGGGCACAAGGTCCTACAATTCTGATCACAACCTATTTGAATTCCGGACCATATGAAATCGGATTCCACGTTGCATCCCACAACGTTGCCGGTCAAATCGCAGGCATGCGTATTCCTTATCAGGATGAAATTGCTAGTTTGATCCCGCCCCAAGCTCTACGCACGAGTGGAAGTATACAATGGACTACTGCACCAATAAACAACACGAGCCCCGGGACACCTGGACAATCAGCATATGATACAGGAGGAAATCTCTTTGTGTGTGTATCTACGAACACTTGGGCTAAATTTACAGGAACAATAAGTTGGTGATGAAACAAAACCCCAAAACTATTATTGATGTGACTCAAGATCCAGGGTTATATCGCAAACCTGTAGTTTATAACCCTCCCGAATCAAACATCAATATTCCTAAATTTCACTGGGTTCCGGACAAACTTGATAAAAGAGATTATATATATCAACTATCTAGTAATAACCCTCCTGCTAGCGTTGATTTAAGAAATTATGCAACACCGGTAGAAGATCAAGGTCAATTAGGAAGTTGCACCGGACATGCCATTGCCGAAGCAATTGAAATTCTCAACAAAAAGAACGGTAAATCAACCGAAGTTAGTAGAATGTTCATATACTATTATGAACGATTGCTTGAAGGAACAGTGAACTATGACAGCGGAGCGTATATAAGAGACGGCATTAAAGCTACTTACACATACGGGGCTCCCTTAGAGACGTTTTGGCCGTATAATGTTTCAAAGTTTAGAGCTTCTCCTAGCAGTGCAGCTATCAATGACGCAGCTAGACGAAAAGTTACATTGTATGAAAGAGCAATGGATTTTAATGCATGTATCAATTCACTCGCAAACGGATATCCTGTTATAGTCGGATTCACTGTTTACAGCAGCTTTGTGAGCGGCAATTGGTATCGTACTACTGCTAACATGCCCTATCCAAACACGCGCTCAGAGAGCGTCCTAGGGGGTCACGCAGTGCTTTTAGTAGGATACAACAACAACACTCAGCGGTTCATTGTAAAGAACAGTTGGGGACCGGGCTGGGGAGATAAGGGGTATTTCTATATGCCTTACCAAGTCATTCAAAACACAAGCATGAGTGGTGATTTCTGGGTAATTAAAAATGTCAACAACCCATAACTACGGTCCCGAGAAGTAACTCTCGGGACCTGATTGTTTAATATCAAAAACTGGGAAATATTTTATAATAAAAAATTGGGAAATTCATCTAAAAACAAAATAAAATTTGATATGCTACTGCATGATCAATCCCTTTTATAAAAAATTATATAAAGTGCTTAGCATTGGGAAATATTTTATAATAAAAAATTGGGAAATATTCATAATAAAAAATTGGGAAATTAAGTACTACTAATAGTATTTAGTACATCTTCAACTGTTACATCCTTACGAGGACGAGCAGCAATAATATCAAGACTTGGAGTCGCCTTGATCTTTACCTGACCCTTATCAAAATCACGCTCCTTATCACCGAGAGTGTCTTCAATAAGAGACTGGTCATCAGCAGACTGAAACTCCTTACGAGTGAGCATATACTTAAGAGCTTCAATCTTAGTCATTTCAGTAGGAAGCTCAATAAAGTCGCAGCGAGTAGCTCCACCCTTATTAAACTGTTTCACTCTACGGACCATGTCATCAGTAAAACGAATCTTGCTGATGCCGTCGTGTTCGGTAATACCGACTACCTTAAATATCTTATTAGTCATTATTTTACTCCGATTGTGCAAAATTACACTTATGATATGTAGCATAATGGGTGCCCATAGTCAATAGATTTGGGCACCCATTTAGCGTCAACCGATAATTTCCACAGCAGATTCGGTCATAAGCATACGACCAAACAGAGTCTTGGCCATCTGCGAAGCCTCGTACTGATTAGCAGCAGTGACATACTGCTTGCCATAACCTGCACCAGGCTCATCCTTATACTTAACCAAAAATCCATAACGCTTCTGCGACATAATCTTATCCTTACTTAGTTACGATGTAGGGCTTGTTCCAAGACCCCAGGTTAATGTCAATGTAGTGACTAACGTGGAAATAGTCAGTCATGGCGTCCGAGTTGTCAAAGAACTTCGGACCCTTCATCGCAGCAATGACTTCTGCGAAAAACTTCTTAGCCTTACCACGGTATTGTGAGTCAGTGTGATAAGTGTTGACTTGATAGTAATGGGTCCCGCTTGCTGCATCCTTATCAAAATCAATCTTGCCCGACTTGATGTTGAGAACGAGCGTAGAATGATGGCGAACTGCAAGCGAACCCTTGATACCATACTTCTTGCAAATCGCCTTGATCGCGGGGGCCAGTTCCTGCTTGTGCTGCTGCGACATATAAGCCATTTGATGCTCCATCATTTGCTCTTGATATATACTCTTATATCAAGAACGGGGACCTTTGTCAACCAAAAAATCGCCTTTTGGTAAAAAAGTTACAGACGCCTTCCGGTCTGTAGATTGATGGTCTCACCAGGACCAAACATCTTAGAAGTGGACCGGTCAACTACACAAGTGCGAGAAACACCGTTAACCTCAATGTTGATGTAAGTGTAATCGTAGCGAGAGCATCCGCCACGGCCACAATACTCTTGAGTGTCAGTCTGTGAGCGGACTACCTTACCCTTTTCGTTAGACGCCATACAAGGAATAGGATCGGGACCGCAGCTTGCAAGCAGAACGAAAGTGGGAAGAATATAGATAAACTTCATAGACATTATGCAACTTCCTTTTCATAAAGTTCAAAGCCAAAAGTCTTACAAATGTAGATATTACCGTTAACGACAAACAGATCACCAATCATAGAAGAACGCAGGCCCCATGCACGCCCAAAACCGTCGCGGGGAAGAGGTTCGATTACCTGAACATTCTCGCTATAATCTTCGTTATGTTCACCGTCCTCGTAAGTGGGGCCGCGGCTCCAAGATCCAAAGATGTTCTGCGTACGGGCGAAAGCGTATTCGCAAGCATCCTTCTCGGGGTTCTTGTTGAAGCCAAGCTGATGCTCGGGAACATTGACCACTGCAACAGTTACAAACGCACTAGTTTCAGTATCAAAATGAACAACCTTGACAATCATTTTGCGTCTCCGTTTTCTCAGCTTATAATTTACACTACACTAGTTTTGGGTAAGAGTCAACCAAAAAATGATTTTTTAGAAATTAATCTCTGCGGTCTTGCGAATATCCTGACGGATTTCCATCAGTAGATTGAGGATATGACCAATCTCGTCATACGCTTCCTGATGTTTGCCTTCCTGACGAAGACGAAACATACCAGTAGCAATATACACGTAACCGTCTTCAAAAAGCCGCATAGTATCGTTCATATTCATATCCTAAAGAATAGCAGGGTTCACAAAAGAAACCTCGGCCCAGTAGTATACGCTATATTCACATGTCTTAGCTCTCCAAAAATCTGTGTATTTTTGTTCAGCTTCATCTTCGTTATCGGCTTGGACTATGCGCAAGTCTTCAAACCTTTCAGCATCATTCATGTATTCAGTTTTTTCAACTCTACCTTTAATCAAGTACAGCATTTTAATAATCCTCTGCATCAAGTTGTTTGTTGTCAACTAGTGCTTCCATTTTTTCAGCAGCTTCGTAGGCAAGTTCTACTGCTAGATCAATCGTAAACCCCCGCGTAATCAATGCTTGCAGTGCAGCAGCACGATAGATAGTACCAGGTTGAATATGCGTGATAACAGCCATTGTTTATTCCTTAAGCAGAGTAGCGAGTGGGGTGACGAGTGATAGTGCCGTTCTCATAGATACGGAGATCGTAGTTATCATCTTCCGGATCAGCGGTCTCAACGTGCCAACCACCACCGTGCTTGAACGAACGAAGCCAGCGCTTAACACCGTGCTTGGTCCAAAACCACTGACTACGAACGGGGCCACTGTATGCATAGTCGCGCATATTGCGGGCACCTTTCTGATACCCGATGAAATTGATGATCAAAAGAATAATGAACCCGATGAACATGATAGCAGCAGCGCCGACAACAGCCTGACCAACAATCTCAAAAAACGACATATCATTATCTCCTTGCTATACATTCTGTATAGCATTTTGGGTAACAGTTGTCAACCTAAATCTTCCAAATGCTTTAAATATTTTCTAAAAGCCATAACTCGGGCAATATCACCGCGAACGATGAACGTGCTTTCAAACCAACCCTTTTCTTCATAGTAGTCAAGCATTAGTGAAAGCAATGCTCTCCTAATATGACCACGAATCAAAGCACCGGCTTCTATCGGCATACGCGCTTCACCTTTATTAAGAGGTGCTAGTGCTTCACTACGATTCATTAGATTACTCCATTCGGGTATACAGCTTCCATATGTCTGCGATAGCTTTCCACCGATTCGGTCCTGGCAGGCAGAAAACCATACTTGCGCACCAGTTCACGCATTTCAGGCGGCAGGCTATCAAACTTGGACATTTCCAGATCGGCCCAAAACTTAAGATTCTTATCCATGATAAAACTTCCAACCAGAGATAGGAGAAAACCAAGCGACAAGAGCACCGTCAAATAGTACGGCAGCTTCAAAACCAGCCTTCTTCACCGCTTCCATAGCATCGTGAAGCGACTTACCGAGATAAACATCGCGTCCAAAGTTGACGAGAGTAGCTTGATAGAGTTCTGGAAGCATTAGTTGTTCCCTTCGTTGAAGCCTTTGTTCACCTGACCCAGAAGATGACCAGCCTGATAAGTAGTAGCATCGGGGTTAGACAGAACAGCATAGAAAGAATAACCAGTTACTGCAAAAATAGTGATTACAATCGTAAAGATAAACAGGAACCAAATCTTGAAAAAGAGAGGCATAGAGCTAAAGAAACCATTATCGTTATTGAAGCGAAAATTACGATTACGATTACGATTAAACATTTGCTATCTCCTTGCTATAAATTTACAATAGACAAAAAGGTACCCGAAGTCAACCAAAAAGTGACCTCGGGTACAATTTTTTAGATGTTATTCGCTAGCAGCAGCGAGCTTTTCCTTAGCAGCTTCAACCGCAGCAGCGCGAGCAGCCTTGATAAAGCTAGCAAGCTCCTTGTCAGCAATCACGCTAGCTTCGGCTTCTGCCTTAGCCTGAACAGCCTTTTCAAAAGCTTCGTCAGCCTTGTCCTTGTCAATCTCGTCAACGATTTCGTAACGGCAAGCACGACCCTTGCTATCGTTGTAATCGTTCGGGATGCTGACAACATCGCGCGGGTTGATCTTGAGAATGATCGTGCGCTCGCCGCCGAAGTGATTGAGATAGTCCTTAGAACAGAAGTGCAGACCGACCGAGCAAGTGCGGTTCTGATCATCGTCAACCATGTTGCGTTCCATAGAAACAACAGTCACACCGTCAACAACTTCAACAGTAACCTCGTTGTGCTTACCAGCGTATTCTGCCAGCTTAGCGTTGTCCTCGTCAGTCAGATAGATAGCCGGCTTGTTCAGCACAGTACCCGAATGACAGTCAAGATAGTCACCGCGGACCTTCTTGTAAGCGAGGAAGCAACCATCCGGAGTGATCGGAAGAGTGTTCTTCTCAAGGAAGCCATACAGTTCGTTGACTGCCCGCTTGCTCGGATTCTGCATCAGATTTTCCATGAAAGCAACGAGCGGCTCGACCGGGAAGTCTTCCTGGATCATAGCGACCATGCGCTTCGTGAGGGCGTTGTGCATTTCGCGGCCCTTCCAGAAAATCTTGTCGCCCTCAATGCTGACATTGCCTTCACCGAAGTTAATGACGACCTGCTTGGGACTAACAAAATTGCGAACCGCATCTTCGTCTCCAGACTTAATCGCGGCAATCAGCTTATTATAACCAATGTGGGAAGCAGAAACAGTATGGGGCGTATTGTCAATGACGATGGTAAGATTCTTGCCCTGAATGATGTACGGAAACATTTGATTTATTCTCCTAAATTAAGTGAAACGAGTAAGCATGTTCTCATTGAACTTTATCTTTATAACAAATTTCAGCGAAGGTGTCAACCTAAAAATATCAAAAAATGAAGAAACATACTAAATAAAGTTGCGGATCACGATGTTACGAGCATCTACCCGCACTAACGCTACGAAGGAGCATCAGCTATGTGTATTTATTGCGGCACTAAGAACTATCGTAAAATCTATGAGAATCATTATGGACCCGTCCCCCGAGATTCTGATGGAAGAAAACACGAAGTTCATCACGTTGATGGTAATCGAACAAATAACGACCCTACTAATCTAGTATGTGTGTCTATTAAAGAACACTATGACATTCATTATGCTCAACAAGACTGGGGAGCCTGCCTAAGAATCGCAGAAAAAATGAAGCTGCCGCCGGAAGAACTTTCGGAACTTGCTAGAAAAAATGCAAACAAGTTAGTATCAGAAGGGACTCACCCTTTCTTAGGAGGTTCCGTTCAACGAAGGTCCAATGCTAAACGAGTCGCCGAGGGTACTCATAACTTTTTAGGTAGCGATACATCAAGTAAGGTGCAACAGGCCCGTGTTCAGAATGGAACTCATCATTTTCTAAACGGAGAACTTTCTCGGAATACGCAACAACGACGAATCAACGACGGTACTCACCACTTTTTAGATAGTGAGTACCATAGAAGAAACGCAAAAAAGCTATTAGACGCCGGAAAGCATCCCACCCAATATAAATGGACATGTCCGCATTGCAATAAGAGTGGTCAAGGTAAAAGCTTATATACTAGGTGGCACGGTGACAACTGTAAAGGTAAGATTTAATCTGTGCCTTTATATGCGTCAATTGCATTAATATATTCTGCCACTGCCTTGTCATCGCGGAAATAACGATCCAGTGCATTAAGGAGCGGGTAGCGAGACTTGAGGGCCTGCATTTCCTTATTGTACTTAGCAATTTCGTCAGTGACGTTAACCTTTCCTGCGGTCACCTTGTAGATCACGCAGAGAGTTTCAAAACCACGAGGAACATTCTTGTCCGCCGACTTGACACCAGCGAACTCGTTATACAGCTTGAGGTACGGGCTGCTAGCGTTCGTAATCTCATTCTGCACATAGGCAAACTTGGAAAACTTGAAGTATTCATCAAAGTTGATAGTTTGCTTGATGATGCCCTTAACATCAAGCGCACCCTGCTGGGCAAGCTTAGCCGAAACGTATTCGTCAAGATTGACCCAGTTAGACTTACCCTTGACAGTTTCAAGGTCAGCCTTACGAACACCGTAAACCTTTTCGGTCACGATGCCCGATTCCTTAAGAGCAGTAGCGAAAGCCTTCATATCATAGCCAGCTTCGCCTGCAACACCCAGAGCAGTGAAACCGCTCATTGGGAGATAGTAGTACGTGGTAGCATCATTGAACGATGCCAGAGTACCTGCATCGCGCCAAACCATGTCGTTGCTACGCAGATGACCCTTGTTGTCACGCTTTTCAAGCTGAAGGATAGAAACGTCCTTACCCATGCCCTTCGCACGTTCCTTCTGATCAAGGGTAGAAGCATTGCGGATCTGTTCAGCAGGGGGAGTAGAAAGAGCGTTGAAGAACGCACGAATGCGAATATCCTTCTTCTTGTCTGCCTTGTTGAGCAGATAGACAACATCATTCTTGCCATCCTTGCCCGTGTTCTTCCAGTGATACTTTGCACGATTACCGATACCAACAGTAGTGTCATTCACTACAAACTGACTGTCTTCGGACACCTGAATAGCCCAGTAACGGGTATAGTTGCCGGTAATGCTGTCATAGATATTCTGCATATTCACCGCAGAGCAAGTGTTATGACCATAATAGTCGCTCTTGACACGGAATGCAGTGATATAGATGTTGAACTTCTTAGCAAGCTGTTCTTCGGTGAAGTAGAACATTTTACCGTCACCATAACGATTAACGTCAACAAGATCAAACCCAGTGTCAGATGCAAACTTACGAGTTGCATTAGCCCAAAGCTTGCTATTTAGGCGTTCACGAAGACGATATGCCTTTTCCCAAGGATTCTTGATTCCAGCAGCTTCAACAGCAATCTTGTCAGCCAGAACACTATTCAGTGCTTCAAGCTTAACCTTGATAGCATCAATCGTTTCAGGATTGTACGACAGACCCTCACGCGAAGGCTGAATATCAAGTTCACCGATACCAAACTCAATTGTCAGACCACAGCCCAGTAGTCCATCAAGACCACCGAGGTCAGCATTTGCAGGAACCTGCAAGGGATATTCAATGTTGCCCATAATAGCATAGCTATAGCTATGACCACGATGACTATTGTTGTTTGAGTGAATACCAGGAATGATATCAGTGTCAGTGTACGAAGGATCAATGAAAGAAAACTCACCGATACCACCACTCACTACCGGACGCAGCTTGAAGTGCTTGTAAACGTGGCGGGCTTCTTCATGAAACTTGCGGAAGTCATAGCTGTCCTCAACTGCAAAGCGAATTTCAACGCCATTCGGCTCGTCGCTTGCTTCTTCTCCCATCGGAGCGATAGAAGGAACACCCTGCTCATTAATGAAAGCAGTATAGACACGCTTCATGCCATTCTTGATAGCAACGATAGTGAAATTGTCTGTATAACCGAAAGCACTCTTGGAACCGAGACCCAGACCACCGATCAGTTCATCAGTGTTGTTCTTAGTAGATTCAAAATAAGTAGTGAAGATATCACGGACCTGCTTTTCATCAAGGCCCACACCATAATCACGAACCGCGAACCAGGGCTCAAGAGAGTTCGGAAGATGAACATCAAACGGGGTGTCAATGCGGCCCGCTTCAATGTGCGAGTCAACAGCGTTGCATGAATATTCACGAACGATTGCGCGGATCTTGTTAGAATACAGACCCGACGAAAGAATGTTAAAAGCCTTCGCACTATTGCGAATGCGGAACTCGCCAACCTGACCGACGTTAGAGAGAATCGGTTCATTGTCAATCGTGTTCTTGATAATCATGTGTGCCTCTGTGTTGTCTTGATATATTCTGTATAGCATTTTGGGTAAGCTATGTCAACCAAAATCGTTACATCCACAAAAAAAAGGGGTAGAGAAAACTCTACCCCAAATTTTATCTACTTCTTAGTTTACCTTAAGAGTAGGAAGCGGCATGCCACCACCTACATACTGCGGGTAATGACCATCCCACTTTTCAAGCATCCTCTGGGTAAGAATCTGTGGGTTAGTAGAAATAGCGTTTGCTTCAATCTGTGTAGCCTTAGCGTTACCTTCTGCTTCTGCGATCTTTGCACGAGCATTGGCTTCGGCAGTAGCTACGTTAGCCTGAGCAGCAAGTGCCTGCTGTTCGTTGGCGATACGCTGATTAATCTGGTGCATCACTGATTCAGGAACGCGAACAGGTGAAGCCCAGTATAGACGTTCAACGTCAAGACCAAACGGTGCAAAGAACTTCTGAACATCAACTTGTGCACCTGCAATAAGCTCTGCCTTACGAGGACCATAGATTTCCTCAACAGTCATATTTGATGCTCGGTTAGTGATTGCATCACGAATAGCAACGCGCATTGGGCCAGATACAATACCCTCCATACCCATGCGATACTTCTGGAAAAGAATTGGAGCCTTCTGAGCATCAACGTGATAGCTCACTGCAACGTCACCGGTGAGAGTAAGACCACTCTTATCAGCAAACGAGAATTCTTCATTCTTTTCGCTACCCTCTTCCTTGTTCAACGTCCAAGTATAAGTGTTAGTAAACACGGGGTATTCATAGATTGAAGTACCAGGACCTGTAAAATAAGTACCTACTGGCAGTGCGTCATTTGATACACCTGCACTTGAACCATACTGATCTACGCGAATACCTACGTGCCCGGGCTCAACCTGACTACAAGCAGCAAGCGAGAGTGCCGAAGCTGCTACGAGAATAACATTCTTAATATTCATTTAATCTTCCTTAATGTGTGTGCTAACAAAACTATAAATTTTGCTGGCGATAGTTCCAAAGATACCGCAAGCTAGAACTACAAGAATGGCGATCCCTGTATCTGTATGTGAGTTAACCAGTACCTGGAACAACTTAGGGATACAGAAAAAAATTAGAAACAGTAGAAGCGGGATCGCCGCAAACTTCATAAAGGTACGCATATTAATTTTCCTGAGGAAGCAGCTTGAAAATGCTGTCAAGAATTTCTTGCTTGGTTTCAGTTTTTCCAGACTCGTCAAGTTGATCAAGATACTGTAGAACACTCTTGAGGACATCTTCACGCCCTTCAAGATATTCAATATAATTCTGTGCTTCATCAATGACCTTGCCTACTGCATATACCTGAGTCTGACGCACATTGTTAAAATCTTCAAACAAACCTTCGTACTTCATTGTATTACTCCTTACCAATCACCACTAGAACCGCCGCCGCCGAAGTCGCCGCCCCCACCACTGAAATCTGACGAACCACTGTCATACGAGCTAGAGCTATCGTAAGAAGGGCTTGAATCAAATGCAGAACTGATAATTTCAGCAGCAATGATAGTGTCGATGATATCAGGACTATCGTCACTGTGATAATCATTATTGTTGTGCGTCGAAGACGAAATCCTAGTGCTAGAGATAGTGCTAGAGACAGTGCGCTTCTTAAGGATAGCAGCGGTCGTAGTGGGACGCTTATTGATATTAAAAGGCTTAAAGCTCATGTTACTTTCCTTCTGGAATATTGCGCTTACGGTTCTTGAACTTGTTCCTCAAAAACACGATAGTTGTCAATACGACACCTACTGCAAAACTGATAAGATTGGATTCAAAAACGCTTGAAATAGAAGTGCAAAGCATTATTAACGGTTCCGAAGCATGTCACGAACCTTACGAAAAGCCCAGACCAGACCAAAGACAATAGCAACAAGAGTGAGCAGATTAACGATACCCCAGAAAATCATGCCGAAAAAGCCGGGTCCGTTATCAACTACGGGTGCAGCCTGTGCGTAGCCGGGATCGCCGTAACCACCAGCGGGCGCGCCATTGTTCACATAGACCGGAGTTTGGTTGTGATTGCCAAACATCATGTTGCCGAGCAAGGATCCAGTAAAAGCACCACCAAACGAGCTACCGAAGCCACTGCCCATACCACCGCCACCATAGTAATGGTTATTAACAGTAGGACGATTGTAACCGCCACCGTAGCTATTGCTAGGACGCGAAACTACGCGCGTCTGTGCCGGTCGATAATTGTATCCAGAAGAACTTGAAGTGAAGCGACTGGTAGGAGCAGCCGGACGAGAATAGCTAGGGGTAGGACGGTAGCTAGAACTAGAAAAGCTGCGCGGGGTAGAATAGCTGCGCGAGCTAAAAGAGCTAGAGCTACTAGAACGGAATCCGCCACCGCCACCAAACTTGCCAGCGAATGCGGGAGTTGTAATCATACTTGCAGCAACAAGTGCTGCGACAAACTTACTAGAAAAATTACGCATTATTTTCTCCATCAGTGAACAATCTCACTAACCTTTATATACGACATCTAGAAAAGAATGTCAACCTAAATTTGCAGAAAAATATCCAAAAAAATGGGTGAGATCCTTAGACCTCACCCAAAATTGATCACACTTGATCGTAGAAAATATGTGCTCCAATTTGAGCAAGCCTGACTACATTATTCCATCTTGGATGAACATAGTTAGCGTGGTAATAGAGTGTGTTTTCCATGCCTTTGACACGAACTCCATCTTTGAGTGCGGCTGTTGCTACACGGACACTCTCGTCCCACATTTCTCCTGAAGGATGCATGTTACGCAACCTTTGATTTAATGTCCAAGAGAATTGTTTGTGTGCCATCACGACTTGGCAAATGGTTCCTTCGAAATAAGGATTTTTGGTGCGATTGATAGTAACCTGAGCTACAGCAAATTTACCTTTAGTCGGTTCTGCACCCGCTTCGTGATAAATATTCTTAGCTAGGCACATTAGGTCCCTTTGTGTATAGTCAACCGAATCGTTGGTTTTGACTATGGCTAAGAATTTTGCCTTCCTGTAACCTTGATCAACAATTTGATCAACAATTTGATTAGTTGATACTGTCTCAACGGTTGGCGGTTTGGTTATTTGTTGTGTTGTATTATTTTTTATGTTTTGTTTACCGTTAACTTCATTAGCATAGCTAAGTCCGATAGTTAACAATAATACTAGAACTAAGCAGTTCCAAATTTTAGCTGCCTGAGCAACTGTAATTTGAGAATTATACATTATACTTCCTTAATTGGGCCGCTCTGTGATACGATAGGTTTTTGTATATAATGTCCTCTGTAGGGACAACCTTATCTATCTACCAAAGTAGCTCTTCCGGCAAACTCTTGAAAGGATAAACCGCACCATCTGATGCGGTTTTGAAACTTCCTTGCAAAAAGTTATATGGCAATTAACTGATATAATCAGTTATTTAGGATTAATAATCCTTCTTAGGATGCTTTTCCTTTCGCTTATAGCGCGTCTTGTTTTCAACACGCTTAGGCTTGAAAGGAGTGCCATGAATATAGAATTCAATGGCTCGCGTCTTTTGACGCGGAAGTGTGATATGAATTGTTTCTTTTTTCATAATGATCACACTATACAACCTAAAAAGGGATTTGTCAACCCCATTGTGTTAGAATTCTCACAACTAACACATATACTTAGCTGGGTTATGTAGGTATAATATGCTTTTATATAATGATTTCGTCGTGTTTAATGCACAACTCGTCTATCAGTCAAAATCTACAGGAAACTCTACAGTCTTAACGCTCTTGACAGTGAAACTGCGCCAACCATTCGCTTCAACATCATATACCGACATAATAGCATCGTTCTGTTTGCGCGGTTCCTTGCCTTCAACAATTTCCTGCACAGGAAGAAGATCGGACCGAAGAGTACACTTCATAACTCGTTCTGTTCCATCCTTCTTAGTGAAAGTGATAATAGGAGTATGGGTGATCAATACGCCCTTTACCCACTTGCTAAACACTTCCCAATCGTTATCGGTGACATTATCAACAGTATTATAGATATTCATATTTCCTCTTAATTCTTCTTGAGCAGGTACCACATAAGGTCGGGTCCCTCTACCTTTACTAGATCAACCGGATACTTGTTAACTGCACTTCTCCGGCGATCATCATTGGTGATGCGAATCATTTTTGGATTGATCTTGTCAACTTTGCCTAGCTTTAAGTTATTAAAGTCGGGATAAGCAACCCAATCACCTAAAGCTAATACTCTACCAAGAATATCCAAATGTTGAACAGGTTCTTTAGCCATTGTTAGTTCTTTAGCTTATCCCACATTGCAGCTTTGTTCTTTTCGTTTTCACGAGCGCGAACGCCGAGCTTGTAGGGGAAATAGAAAGGACCACAAATGATGATAAGTGCTAATACAACAGGCCAAAAGATTGCCACTACAGCAGCTACAAAGAATGCACCTGGAAGATCAGTATCATGTGATGGTTCTGATCTTCCAATCGAATACGAAAAACAACCGAAAATAGTGACAGTAATAGCTGCCCAAATCAAAGGTAACATCATGGCTTAAGTTCCTTAGGCATAGTAGGCTTACGAAGCTTTAGAATCTTACGATCTGCTTCGCTAAGACGATCATAAGCATTCTTTTTAATTTCATAGATTCTCCAAGCTTCTCTGCGCTTCTCAACAATAACACTAGCCTGCTTTACCGTGCTAGCCCACCATTCGCGGCTTTCATCGTCACGAAGGAACAAAAACGCAGCATGACCGCTCTTAACAAGCTGAACCATGCTCTTGCGCAAGAGGCGCTCGTGAACATTGAAATAGTTCTTTTTGTCCGTGTTACGAAGTATTTCTTCGTAGATTTCCGGAGCAATCTGTAATTCAGTTTCTTCGGTCATCGCTTAGTAACCTTTTTAGCCTTCTTGAGTAGACCAAACGCCTCAAGTTCTTCTGGAGTTAGCTTCGTCATGACTTCTTCACGCTTTGCCTGCTCAATAGCTCTCTTTTCAGCAAGCTTACGAAGCCGTTCCTCTTCACGTTCACGTGCCTTTTCCTTAGCAATCTTATCGCTAAGAACCTGGTTCCAATAATATCGTACCGTTGAGTTCTTTTTGATCAATGTTGCAAAATCAACGCCGTTTGCATATGCTTCAAGAACAATCGTAGCAACTTCGTCACCACGAGTGTCATTGTATCCTTTGTATGAATAAACCATATCTTTCTCGTTTTTAGAGTCCTTCATTAAACTATGGTAAATGTTACGATGTTCAAAATAATATGTAATATTTTGCAGGGCAGTGTCCCAATATTCATCGTCATCCATGATAGATTCACTATAGTATAAATTGTGAATAGTGTCAACTGATGATCTGTTCTATAAGGGTTTTTTGGCTACCTTATTCTACTTCGGAGCGCGTCATAACAAAAGTGCAATCAGAATAGTCAATGAGTTTAAGCATCTGGATTGATACTTCTGCTTTACCTTCATCATTATATACTCCTGAAATTCCTGCATAGGTACTATCAGGATAAAAATAGCTTACTACGTAAACAATCATTTTTACGTCTCCTTAGTCAATTGCAGGACCATTGCCCTGACGAAAACCAACTTGGCCACCCTGATCCTTGATCTTCTGAATCACTTCTTCAAACAGGATAGGACGATAATCAGTATGCTCAACACTAACACAGAAGTAATCAGGGTCAATGTCTTCGCTATACAGGAGTTCACCAGTCTTCACGTTAACGCCACGCAGCTTACGGACACGGTTGGCGTGCAGATGACCATGGATGTTGGCACCAAAACGAGCGATGCTGTCCTTGTGAACAGGAATGTGGCTCAGGATGCAACCATTCATAACATGATAAGCGCGAATATCACGAAAATACTTCGTATAGTCATTTAGCTTGAAAATGTCGTGGTTGCCCTTGATCAGAACCTTATCGCCGTTCAGGCGGTCCAGAATTTGCAGGCTCTTGCGATTGATCACAACATCACCCAGGTGATAGACTTTATCGTTGGGTCCGACAGTTTCGTTCCAACGCTTGACCATTTCCTCGTCCATCTCCTCAACGGAATCCCAAGGGCGAGTCTTTGTGCCATCATAGTTATGGAATTTGCAGATGTTGGTGTGACCGAAATGGGTATCGCTAGTCAGAAAAACGCTAGGCATAAATGTTCCTTTCAAGTATCTTTGTATATCATTTTGGGGGGATTGTCAAGTCTATAATAGGCTAAAATTTAGAATGGAATGTTGATATCGCCGTAGAAGGGTGCACCCTCATTACGGATTCGCTTGATGAATTGTAGATAGGAGCTGCATACACCATAGTTGTATAGCCTAAGTGTGCTTAGCAATCCCATGTCAGTTACTTCGGGTAGTGCTACTACGCAGTTGTTATCGGTAGCTACGGTTCCAAATACCCAACTGCGTCCATCGCTTACGGTAACTGATTGTGGTTGAGGATCAGGTACCTGAAAATAATGTGGATATAGTTTACTAGGTTGGGTTAGCAAATAAGCATACATGTCGCTGTTTCTAGCATTTATCCAGAATCTATTACCTTGTAAATATTGACTAGTCACTTGAGTAATAGGTTCATCATTGCCTAAGTAGAAGTTATCTCCTACTTTCCATGCATCAACCATGACGGAACACCCCTTGTTGAAAGCTTTCGCTATCTGAACAGGGGTGTTAGCATCTTGAAAGTTGGTTCCGTCGAATATTCCACGATAAGAAATGTATAGCATAATAGTATTTATGCTATATTTTAGACACACTAGTCCTGCAAAGCCTGGGTCCGGCATTTATCGTCTTTGACAGCAGTTCGTAGTGTATAGCCGACATATGCGCCCATATGTTTTTGCACTGATTTTTCGCTCAATTACTTGAGTATATCGGTTTGTCTAAAGTTTGGAGCGAACGATGGGGGTCGAACCCACGACCTTCTGGTTGGCAACCAGATGCTCTACCACTGAGCTACGTTCGCATTACTCTGGAGCGTATGAAGGGAATCGAACCCTCGTCATCTGGTTGGAAGCCAGAAGCTCTACCATTGAGCTACATACGCAATAATCTTGCTACTCATTTGCTAGACTTGCGAGTTGTGCAAGTCACCTCTGACCCGAAGCATCAGTAGGAGGTTAGTAGCTACCTAAGTAACTGGTTGCGGGGGTCGGATTTGAACCGACGATTTCCGGCTTATGAGACCAGCGAGGACAACCTGACTCCTCTACCCCACGATATAAACTATTTAGAAGAACACACAAATATGAAGAATGTTGACGCATTTTCAATTGCAGTCCGTCAAAACCACCGACTCCTTGTTATCGCACAGGGTTAGCTTTTGCCGATGTGTGTTCATCAAAATAGTCTAATATTATTTAGTCTATTTCTTACAAAGCATGAGATTACTGCTTTAAACGAGTGACTTTGGTCATTACCGAATCCCTTGCGAGGACCGTTCTACCGTTATCCACTAACGCCTTTTACGGTCAGTTAGTATCACTCAATGCTGCCTTTTTGAGAGTCTGGCGTTTGACTCGTCGCATATGTCTACTCGACCATCTATCTTTCGCTAGCCTTGCGGGCTATTCAAGGTCGCTAAACCCTTACGCTTTCTTTCCGATCAATCAGTTCAGCCTTGCGAGCCTTCCTGAACCACATTCCCTTGCGAGTGTGGTATTAAGCATCTTTAAACATATACCGGAGCAGTCTTTCGCTTTTGTGTGACAAACCAGGAGTTGAACCTAGATCGACAGTTCCATAAACTGTTGCATTACCATTATGCAATTTGCGAACCTACCAAGATGTGCTGCTCCAGTTGCTCCATACCTTGTTAGATACAGAATACAACACACCCCATGTCTTTTGCCTTGCGGGCTACTCAACCATACTTTACGATTCCGGAGCAAGTGTCCTCCTTCTTCGCTTGTATTGCTATCTTGCCTTTCCTTGCGGGTCAGACTCGATAACTACACGTTAACATTCAGTATTCGTCAGTTTGGCTGTACATCGTGAGAGCGCCAACCCTCTTATCTACTCACCGATTCGGCTCTGTAGACTATCCCCTTCGGGACGACATACCTGACTTACTACTTACCGCCTTCCTACAGACGGCCCTTTCGGGTAGTTCGTGCTTGCATAGATGGACTCTTACGAGCGCAAGTGCGTAGGCTTTCTTGCTTTGACAGAGATTACTCCCTGCTACCCTAATGAGGCTATGCCCCCAATTCTTATTCAATTTTCAAAGAGCTAAGACAGATAGTTTCTGTCTTGATAAATTCATTATATATATTCTTGCTACCATTGTCAAGAACTTTTTCATTTTTTTTTCAAAAAAGATAAATAAAAGTGTAGTTCGCGGTACAGCAATACCCAACTACTCTAACGCTTACGAGGAGCAATCAGCATGTGTATTTATTGCGGTACCAAGTACTACAGAAAAATTTATGAGAACCACGTGGGTTCTATTCCCAAAGACGAAACCGGTCGATCATATGATATTCATCATAAAGACGGCGATCATTCTAATAATCACTACACTAACCTAGTCGCACTAACCATTAAAGATCACTATGACGCACATTACGCTAATAATGATTGGGCGGCTTGTCTAATCATGTCAGCAAGAATGTCGCTTTCAGCGAAAGCTAAATCCGAACTAGCTAAACAATCAGTGGCTAGACAACTCACTAATGATAAACACGCTTGGAAGGGTGGCGATCATCAGCGAAACCTTGCTTTGAAGCGTTCACTTGATGGTTCTCATCCTTTTTTGGGAGGAGAAATACAACGAGAGCATAATTTGCGCCGAGTAGCAGATGGTTCACATCCTTTCACAAAAAAACAAACATGTGAGCATTGCGGAAAGCAAGCTAACTTAGGAATGTATGCTCGGTGGCACGGAGATAACTGCAAACACAAACATCAATCGTAAACTTCTTCACGGGTATTGTTAGCAAACTCAACCAGTGCAGCGGCCAGTTCCAGTGCCTGCGCCTTGTCCAGTTGCATATACCAGTAACCAAAATCGGGCTTGTTGCGCTCAGTTTCTGGCTTCTGGAAAGTCAGTTGAACGCAACTTCCTTTGTCTGCACCGCCGAAGTAGCGAACCATAGAAACTTCACCAGTCTGACCAGTGACTCCCTTGAGTTGCGTAGACATTAGAAAGTTCCTTTCATCTGCTCTTGATATACTCTTATAACAAGATATCAGGCTATTGTCAAGAACTTTTTTGCCTATTTTTCAAAAAAGTTTGGGAGAGAAAGATTAAGTGATAGACAATGCAATTCACAGCGACTCACCCTTTCGGGCCTGTCTATAGACACTAAACACTAAACAAGCTGCAAAAATAGCTTACTTCCGAGACAAACAATTCACAAAGTTGAATAAAGTCTGGTTCATGCTATTATACGCTAAAAGCGTTGCGATCTATAATACCATCCAGGTATTAGGGTGTCTACTCTCGTCTCTCTTTCTCTCCCTGGTAGCCCCGTTTGGGGAGCAAAATGGGCTACCAAACTGTTAAAGAATATCCTCAGCAGTCAATGTTGCAACTGTCTCGTCAGAGAGGGTGATGGTTGTGCGAACATTAAGTTCAAGCAACTCATCCTGCAACTTCTGCTTTTCCTTCTTAGCCTTGACGGCAAGGCGAGAAAGAGTCTTGATATCCGTTTCAGTGAACACCGAAGTCTCTACTTCTGCCTTAGCGTAGTAACTATCCTCTGTGCGATTGGCAATCTTTTCAAGCTTGCCCTGAATGACTTCGGCAGCGAGACGCTCCCTAGTCTTGCTATGCGTAGTGAAGAAGGTAACTTCCTTCTCCAAGAAGGCAAGATCAGCTAGACGACCATCAATGTCGTTTGCTGCATTAGCAGCAGCAGTTGCCTTACGGATCTCGTAGAGACCACGGAGCAAGTTGTTGCGACGATTGATGTTATCAAAGAAAGTCTTTGATGCGCTAGCGATCACTTCTTCCGGCTTCTGGAATTCATTGATTCCAACCTCGGTCTTGAATTCAAGACCCTTGAGAGCCTCGTTGATTGCAACTTGAAGTGCATTTGCCTTACGTAGTGAAACTTGCATGTTTTTCCTCTTTTTCAAACTTACTGTGTCTTTATATCAAAAACTCTACTATATGTAAAGTGTTTTGGGTAAGTAGCACACTCCATTCTAGCCGCGCAGTGTATATTCTTGCTGCTATCCACCGGCGGAGAACTTAGTGTTTAGCCGGTGGTCGGTGTAGCGTCTAGCCTAACATACTACTCAAAATTGGTGACGCGAGGTGGAATTGAACCACCGACATGGAGCTTATGAGACTCCTGTTCTACCACTGAACTACCGCGCCATTAATATGGTGCCTTTACCCTGACTCGAACAGGGGCCTCGACCTTAGGAGTGTCTTGCTCTATCCAGTTAAGCTATAAAGGCATTATTTAGCAAAAAGTCTTAATCGCTTTCAAATCTTCACCGATGTTGTCTTCATTGATTGGACCAAGACCCAAACAAGTGGTCGTTGGTTCATTAAACACCGTGAAACCAGCATCCGTTACCAGACTGGTACCACAAATGTCCTTGTACTTTTCCTGTAGAGCCTTAAGCTCATCCACGGTGTCTACGATCAGCGTGATCTTATAAGCACGTTCGCTATTTTTATAAGCATTTGCTTGGCTGCTCTTTCGAACGGATGCTTCGGCGCTGGCGGCGCTGCTGTGATCAATAATCGTAGCATCCCAAAAAGCGTGTAGATAAGCATGTCCGCTCATTGAGGCTAGTTTCCCTCGGACACCGTTCATCTTCTTAACAGATTCGTTTGCAAATATGCAGTACATTTTAACTTTCATCTTCATCTTCACCTAGATAATATTCTTTCAAAGCATCATAATCAATATGATATTCTCGCTTTAGAAATTCAACTACTTTCCTTGCGGTAAACATATCCAACCCACAGTTAGCGGTTAGGTCGATTACTAGTTCGTGATAAACATCAGCAGTCTTACTTTTCATATGCATCTTCCTTAAGAGTAAGCAACTCTTTTCTTGTATAAATAGAAACATAATCACAGTCAACACATTTTACTAAGGGAACTGTGATTTCTAAAACAGTGATGTTTCCGCACTTCTTGCATTCATATTTCATCGTTTTGGTTTTCTGTTACCAAAATGATTTTTCCATGCTTCATCTGTGTAAGCTGGACCCTGTCTACTCAATAGCAGGTCCTTTTCATGTGGATCCATGTTGATCCATTCTTCATGCGTAAAACGCTTACCTGACTTAGCTAATGTCATTGCTGGCATAACTATTCTCCTTTCTTTGGTAGCCCGGACGAGATTCGAACTCGCACTTTCATCCGTGAGAGGGATGCTTCCTCGCCAATTAGAAGACTGGGCCGTTGTTGGTGGCAGGACTAATTCGTAACCGATGCAAGATGTATACAGGCTAGCTACGCCCTTCAATACAAGATCCGAAACTTACCAACCCACTTAGTAGGCACAGACAATGTTAACTAGTATAGTCTGTGTTCCTGCCTTTGGCTCTAAAACTCGTAGCAAACTTGGGCTTCTTACCCCATCATATACTCGGCGCAGCCATGTCCGAGGCTTAGTTACTACCGTGTTTCGTATGCATCCTACGCACGGCTATGAAATTGTTCCTCAGCAGTCTGGGGGCTTTTAACTTTGTCCCACCTTTTAGTCCTACCGTCGCTGAGGCTTAGTAGGAAGTGCTTTCTCGCTTGCAACGTTCATGACCGTCTTGGGCGATTTAACTGGAGGACGTAGTGAGGCTCGAACTCACAAGGCATTTCTGCGGCAGATTAAGAGTCTGCTGGACCAACCAATTGTCCAATACGTCCTAAAATATGTTAATCACTCTTGATATATTCTCTTATATCGCAAAGCAGGGATAATGTCAACCTTTTTTTTAATTGGAGATAAATAAAGATGTAGTTCGCGGAATGGGGATTCCCAACTACTCTAACACGGTAAAGGAGTATCAGCTATGTGTATTTATTGTGGAACCACCAAATATCGTAAGATTTATGAGAATCATATAGGTCCCATACCAAAAGATGGTGAGGGTAGAACCTATGAGATTCATCATAAGGATGGGAACAGCAAAAACAATCACCCGGAAAACTTAATTGCATTATCTATTCAAGAACACTATGATGTTCATTATAAACAAGGTGATTGGGGTGCGTGTGCCTTTATTGCACAGTATAGATTAAATCACACTAAAGAAGACATTAGCGAACTTGTTAGGAGAGCCAACTTAGCAAGGGTAGCGAAAGGTACACATCCGTTTATGCGTAGAGCAGACGGAACTTCCATTGCGTCAGATAGAATGAAGGATGGTACTAATCCATTCCTAACAATCACCGCCGAGAAAATGAAGGATGGGACACACTACTTTCTTAGTGAAGAACATTCTAAAAAATCAAGGTCGCGCCAGCTTTCTCTTATAGAAAATGGGACACACAACTTTCTTGTTGAAAAAGAATGTCCTCATTGTCAATATAAAGGTCAATCAGTTATCATGGCTCGTTGGCACTTTGATAACTGCAAACTGTCACCTAACTATGTGCCAAAACCTAAAAGAAAATACAAGAAGCGGAAGAACCAGACCACCTAGCAATTCAGCAATATACGACCGTCCATTCGGGATTCACCCGCTTCTTGTTGGTTTTGTGTCAAGGGACTAATCGTCACTTGATATACTAGATATACATTACTTCTCGTTGCTTGTCAACCGAAATTTTCAATCTTCGTACAAAAATTCTTCGTTAAGATGCCGGCGAACACGGCGGCGAGTAATCTGCTTCACGGTGCGCTTGTCACGGCCCCAGTATTCATCCCAGGTGTCGTCAGAAGTGCCGCGACAAGAATTCTTCTTGGAAAACCAGTCATTGGTAGCGTGATGCTTCACGCCGCGATTATCGCAATCAGAACCAGTGATAGCCTTCCAACCAATGCGACGAGTACGGCTCATGTTAATTCTCCTTAATCATTGAAGATGATTGCTTCGCAGCAACCAAGCGACTGACGATATTTTACAAATCGAAGATCGCTTTCATCACGATCAACTTTAATTGCGATGAAGGGGTTGCCGTTACCGACTCCCGGAATCATAAACTTGCGGGGAAGACCCCTACGACCTTCAAGCTGCTTGCCGTGAGCAAGCATAGAAACTTCCGCAGTGAAAGTATGCAGCGAAGTTTCGTCAAAGAATTCACGCTTTATAGTGTGCATGTTGCTTCTACTTGGTGTTAAGAACATAAAACCAAAGACGGGCAAGATCAGTGTCATTAGTAAAAAACAACACTAAAAATACCATCAGAAGATCGAGGCGAATGCTAACTGAAAAATTGCGCACTTGCTATCTCCTTGCTATACATTTTATATAGCAAAATGGGCAAACAATGTCAACCAAAATTATCCAAAATCTACAAAAATTCTTTCCTACAATATACATCTTCGCTATAATAGCAGTTAGATTCGCCAAGGAATCTGATAGTGACATAACCTTTAAATGTAGCGAAATTGTAAAAAGTATAGGTATAACTTTCACTCTGGCAAGTTCCAGGATCTTCTGCGTTAGTATCTTCTCTAGCAATTAACAAAGGCCAACGCTCTAAATCTTCCAAATCACCGATGATTTCTTCTACAGACACGGTTTCACAGCAGTCCTGATCATGATAAAGGGTATAACGCACTTCGTCATTTTCAAAAGTTACAGTATCAATGTCACTGTATACTCGGGAGAAAGTCTGACCTAGCATTTCAGATACATCACATCCCATAACTTTCTCCTTTCTAAAAATGGTAGACCTACCCGGACTCGAACCGGGACTCCGGGATTAAAAGTCCCGTACTCTAACCCATTGAGTTATAGGTCCACTTAACTTTGGTGGTTCCGGGAAGAATCGAACTTCCAATACCGGTTTATCAGACCAGCGTTATACCGTTTAACTACAGAACCAAATTCTTTTTATTTCTTTGCCTTTGACAGGTCCCAATGTAGTCCATCTAGACCATTAAAGTTGAAAACTTTCTCCAACTGTTTTCTATGCTCAGGATATTGTCCCCACATACGAAGTGCAAGATATCCAACTACATAAGCTGGACAATAACCATTCGTCTTGATAGCATCGTTAACTAAGTCTTCCAGCATCCCCGCTACGATTGAATAATTAAATTCAGAACCCTTATCAACTACATGGTAGTCAATGCCTTCTTGAGTTAGTCCCCAATTCAATATGTCTAGCAGACGACGGGTTTCACTAACAACTTGTTCAGGAGTAAGAGTATCTGTCACTATACAACCCTTTATTCAAAAATGGAGGGCCGGGCTGGAATCGAACCAGCCTAGTCACGCTTTGCAGGCGAGTGCATAAAGCCCTTCTCTGCCACCGACCCATTAAACTTTACTTCGTAACAACCGTTACATTATTCTGATCAACAGTAGTCTTGCCCTGTGGAACAGAATGTGTTTCGGTAGTAGTCACCGTATTCTTGCATTCAACATAGAAAATGCGCGACGGGCGATCTGCACTGTGATCAGCGACACGAACATCGCCGGCGTAGTTAAGGACGCAACCTTCAGGAAGTTTTGACTGTGCCACACGCATATCATAATCTTGATCTTGCGGTGTAGCATCACATGCTGCAAGCGCAAAAATCGGTACAAGAAAAAGAACATTCTTCATATTTCACCTTGAATTGGAGGGCCGGGTAGGAATCGAACCTACTTTACTTACGAAGCGGATTTGCAGTCCACCGCATTCCCAATCTGCCACCGGCCCATTAAATATTACCTATTTACCACGTTGAGCAATTCTTTCATGTCATCGACTGTTTCAACAATCTTGAAAGCCGGCTCATTACCTACTGTCTTTACATAAAGATTACCTGCACCATCGTCAACTACACCAACGAGGTGTGCAGTGTTGATGATGATCGGTGCGCCAGTGTCTTTACCGATAACAGTGATGAACATTTTTAACTCCGTTTTCTCAGCTTATATCTTGTTATAGCAGAGCTTAGAGTGAATGTCAACCGTTATTTTCAGATTGTTTATAGAAACTTGGCGGAGAGTGAGGGATTCGAACCCTCGGTACAGTTACCCGTACAACACCTTAGCAGGGTGCCGCTTTCGACCACTCAGCCAACTCTCCGTAATACTATTTACACGAGTATTTGATTCTCGTATAATTCTTTCTTTTTCCAAACAGTCAGCGTTTCATTGAACTGCGACCATTTGCACCGATCAAGCGCGGTTTCATAACCTTTGACTTCTAGATACCCTCCTAATTCTTCAACAAAGAAATCAGGGGTATAGTGACTAAGTGTGCCTTTAAGGTTAATATACGGGAAGCGCCTGGTATTTCTCTTCCACATATATCCTTTATTATCTAACCATTTAGCAACCGCTAACTCCCAAGAACCATCTACCCAAACAGTGCCGGCGATAGGAGATGTGTATTGTATCTTGGCGCATCTTCCTGCCTTCGGCATCCATCCTGATTCGTACCTAGCAATGATATTTTCTCTTGCACGAGCCGAATGTTCTGATTTCTGCTGCGGTGTCAGCCTACTATATGAATCGTTACCTTTATTGCTACTTGACCGAACAGCGCGGTGTAATAGAGCATCGGTTCCGTATATGTCTTCGTAGGTTTTGCCTTTTAGCGCGGAACCGCCGCTGTTACCTTTAGGATGACCGTTTTTCCAATAAGAATCTCCCATCATTGCCCGCTTGGCTTTAACTCGTTCGCTATTCTTAGTCTTCATTGCTGGACAAGAACTTGATGAATTACTGCAACAGTGTTTACCGTTTTTTAGAGTTTTTGATGCTTTTGTACCACAGCCATAATCACAAATCATATACTAATTTCCTTATATGATCTATTTATCATTTGCTTGTTAATTAAGTGGTTTAAGCCGTATTCTTATATATTTAGATGTTTTTTCGCATTTTCAATATAACCAATAATTCGTTCTTTCCCTGCAGGGTTCATTGAATGAACAACATACTTGGGAAACTTGCGACCTTTTTCAGCGCAATAATCAACTAGCCACTTTGCACAATCATAACCTGTCTTTTCAGAGCCATAGTCTACGATAGTTTCAAGTTGCTTAACTGGATTGCTTTCATTTTCCTTGAGCATAGCAGCATAGTGTTCATCTGCAAGATCGTGGTCGAAACACACGAAAGCAGGAATTCCGCCCTGAGAGACTTGATTAATAAATGCCTCATAATTGCGTACAGTAAATGTTGCTTCGTATCTAGGAAATTCAGCCCAAGTTACATCATCGGGGTTTCTTACATCATCAAGAAACAATACATATGACATAATGAGCCTTTCTAATCTTGGCGGAAGCGGTGGGATTCGAACCCACGGTACCCTCTCAGGTACGCTGGTTTTCAAGACCAGATCAATCGGCCGCTCTGACACGCTTCCATGTTAATATTTATATGCGTATTGTTGCACAGCTATAAAAATCTCGAACCTATATCATATTCGTTAAATAAACTTATAGCAAAAAAAGTTTTTATGTCAACCCCAATATGTCTAAACTGTTCGCTAGCTATCAAAGAAGTAAGAAATTTTGTAGTTCGTCATTATACTCAGGAAATTGCGTTTAACGATTTGGTGGACAGGGTGGGATTCGAACCCACGACCTAACCCTTATGAGGGGTCAGCTACTAACCACTGAGCTACCCGTCCACACTATCGTATTTGATAAAAGAAAGGGGCGCAAGCTACCTGAGACTTATTAGTATTATGTAGCTATAGTGCTGTCATTTAAGAACTAAGCGTTTGTCTATGATCCGCGCACTTCACACAGTCGCCGTTCCCCCGTATTCGTTATCGTCTATTTTCTCAATATAAGATAGTTTTAAGTGAATGTCAACACCTATTTTATAGCTGGTGTGCCACCTCGGATTCGAACCGAGATCGTCCCCTAATCTGGGCTCCGGGATATAAATCCGGCCGCTCTACCGTTGAGCTAATGGCACATTAATCTGGTGCGCAGGGTTGGATTCGAACCAACGTAGCCTTTCGACGGCGGATTTACAGTCCACTGGTATTAACCACTCACCCACCTACGCATTAAAGAAATTTATGCAACCAACCGTTAGCAAATTCTTGTATTTCATTGTCGGCTGCAAAATATAGATCCATATTCTGTATTGCATCTAGTGTGTCAAGAACATCATCTTCTTCTACACCCATACAACGCAAACTATTCAAGTAAGCAGTTAGATCCGGGTCAAATCCGAATACTTCCTGTAGCAGACTTTCTCTAGCATTCACCTTACTAAAATCAACATGGATTACATTATTCATTACAATTCCTATGTATGGTAGCCCCGACGGGTTTCGAACCCGCTTCTCCGCCTTGAAAGGGCAGCGACCTTCACCGAGAAGTCCCCGGGGCCATTATATTAATAAATTTTAGAAGTTTATGAGCCAACATAGCTGGCTCATATATAACTTACTTTTCCTGCTGCTTGGAACCTTCTACTGGGCGACCACCGCCTCCGCCGGTGTTTGCAGGTGGATTTGTAGGTTGACTGCAAGCAGCCAAAGTAGTAAGTGCTGCAATAACAGCAATAGTAACGATCTTCTTCATATGTTTTCCTCTCAAAACGAGACCCTTTTAAAGAGTCAAACTATTTATAGTGATAAACACACGATGCCAATAAACTTGTTACGCTAACACTGACTCGAACTGTAAAGGGATCGAACCTAAACCTGGGTCCTTGCCAAGGTCCCGTGCTACCGCTACACTACCTGTTCCTTCAATGCTTGCAATCATAGGAATCAGTGTTAGCGAAACAAGTCTAAAATTAACTCCAACCAGCAGTATTATCATCCTTATCACGTATACCGTTGATGATAGCTATTGCTACTGAAATTGCAATCATGATAATTATGATCTTAATCATAAATTACTTTCATTTAGTTTGGTATGAGCGGCGGGACTCGAACCCGCACGTCCAAAGGACACAAGATTTTCTTACCACTATAGCTTTCGCTACCGAATCGTTTGTGGTCTGGACTATACCTTCACCATAGCCAATGCTTTAGGTGCTCGCCGTCTAGTCTCTACACGTTCAAAGGTATTTCTACCTAAGCTTCGCTCGGTATTAGCATTTGAAAGCCTTCACCGAATTTGACGAGTTCTACTCCGAGGATTTCTCCAAGGGCACTCAAATTGTTCAAGTCTCGGGCGTCTACCTATTCCGCCACGCTCACACATTAAAAACTTAATTCAACAATGTCAAAGAGCAGAGTGTGTTTCTCACTCTGTATATCTCTTTATACGACATATTAGGGGTAATGTCAAGAAGTTTTTTCACTGCTTACAGCCTGACTGGACTACTTGCGACTAGGGCGGGATCGCATCTCCGATTCTCTGACTCGGGGACTTCTCCCTCTGTCCTAAAATCTCGGACCTTTCTCGTGCTGCAACCATCAGTAGTATCGCCGAAAGCAAGCGTTTTTCGCTATCGGTCGTCTACTGAACTTTCTAGTACCGTAATCTAACTTCAAACATACTCATGGACAGTTTCGTTCAAGTTAAACGACTTGTTCCACTTTCAGAATGTTGTTATTCCGGCTGCCCAGCCCGTCTGTAAACAGTGAATGGCACAGGAAGTAGGATTCGAACCCACGCGGAGCTATCGCTTCAATGGTTTTGGAGACCATCACCTTCGGCCACTCGGTCATTCCTGCACTTAGTTTATTAGAAGTGAACTACACCACTGTCAATGATCGGATGCTCGTCATCAGTACGGTCAACTACAGTATATGTAATCTTCGTCGTACCGAATTCTTTGAGCATATCAGAAACACTGTCTAGCGTAAAATCTTTGCAACTGTAAAGATCAAATTTATAAAAAGCGGGCTCACCGTCCCAAAAATGTATGCTACTATGACTAGTAGTAATACCCACCATTCCAGTAACACCTTCGTTTCCTTCATCGTCACACCAGACGCAGATAGGATCAATTAATACCTTCATATCAACTGCTTCGACCAAGCGGCGAAACCAATCTTGAAGGTGAGGGACGAAATCAGGTCCAGGTGCCTTTGCTAGGTATCCTGTGACCAATACATGCTTGTTAACTTGAGCCAACTCATAAAATCCTTTCACATTGAGTTTTACTGTCAGACAGTTATATATTTATCAAAAAAGACAAAAACTACAGATATATACCTGTAGTTTTTGAGAAATGGTACTCGGTGAGGGATTTGAACCCCCGGCCCTCTGCGTGTAAAGCAGACGCGCTACCACTGCGCCAACCGAGCATGTGTTATATGGTCGGGAAGACAGGGATCGAACCTGCGACCTCCTGGTCCCAAACCAGGCGCTCTCCCACCTGAGCTACTCCCCGACGGTGGATTTATGTTTGGTGGAGACGGAGGGAATCGAACCCTCAAGTGCGCCTTGCAAAGGCGCCAGTTTCCCGTTAGCTTACGTCCCCAAAAACTTACAAAACTATTTATATCTTATCTACATCACAAAACAAAAAGAATGGTGCGCTCGGCAGGACTCGAACCTGCACTTACCCGATTAGAAGTCGGGGGCCTTATCCAGTTAGACGACGAGCGCATTAATCTCTTTACAAGTTTGTTTGTAGCAGAGATTGAATTGTTTGTCAACCTCTTTTTAAGAATGGTGCTCTGTGCGAGAATCGAACTCACTGTCTCCGGGTTACAAATCCGGCGCATCGCCAGCAATGCTTACAGAGCGAATTTTGGCTCCTGCGGTAGGA
>JGI24890J29729_1000277_pt1 | contig 37452 bp, 52 predicted proteins | sample FreactcultureFD7_FD_29729 | JGI IMG/M metagenome (IMG submission 29729)
TGCCCCTACTGTTGTAGATGCAAGTGTTGCAATATTACCAGTCGTGGAATTAACCGTAACAATATTGCCGGTGGTTGCATTAATTGTATTTACAGTTAATGGGTCTGGTATTTCTGAAGATGCAACAAGCGTATTGTCATTATCATCTATCATTACATACGTTTGGCCAGTCTGCAGAAAGTACTCAATCCATCTTCCAGCACTATTAAAAGCGCGCAAAATTGTAGTGCCATTTGCTGTTCTATTGGAGTTCTTTACGAAATAAAACATAGGGCCGCCATTAACAGAAGCTAGCGTACCATTTGCAAGCGTGGATGCATCAACGGCAGATAAAGCGGTAGTGCTACTATATTGTGTTATGTTGTCCGATATGCCGACGATATAAGACATAAATTTATCCTTATTAATTGTTTATTAGTATGCCCAGAAAATGCCAGTGGTTGTCATGATTTATCCAATTAAAAAACCACTAAAAATAGACTTATTGCGAAGAGATACGTTTTTGTTTGGCACAACTTTTTGCCCCGCTGTCTTGCAGACAATTATATCACCAGCAGTCAAGTAGATGTTTGCTGATCCAGAAAAACACAACTCATCGAACGCGCCATATTCAATACTGTTGGCGTTAGTGGCTATTATGTAATAATCTACAGATCGACTTCCAGTTTGACTAAAATAACCTAAAAAGTAGGCATTGGATGATGGCGTCCATCCACCAAGATTTATACTTGCTGAAAAATTATAAGTACCTGTTACAGGCGCAGTAAATTGACCTGTAGAAGTATTATAATAATTTCCTGTATTAATATAGGCTGATTCAAATATTATGGTATAAACAGTTCCGTCGCCAGTAACATTTGATGCGCCAGCGGTATAAGTAGAAAATTTTGGCTGAGCAGGATAGGTAATTCGTCCAGTGCTATCAGTAACCGTTGCAGGAGTTCCGCTATTTGACAAATTAACAGCCGTAGTTGCTGTATTAATATTGCCAACAATGGTGCTGCTAAATGTCTTAACGCCATTAATGGTCGCAGCGCCCTCAGACATCACGAAATTAGCATTTGTCCCGGCATCAGGAATAGTATAAGTAACAGCACCCGCCTGAGATGCGTTAGTTATCGTGGTTGTAGTATTTCCTGCGCTATTTGCCGCAACAAAAGATAGTTTTCCTCTTGATGAAGTTGCCGGGAAAATATTTAATGTACCGGAAGTTCCTGAGGCGCCAAGATTCTCAGTGGTGGCGTTTAATGTTGTAACTGTTCCAAGGCTTGTCAAAGACGAAGATACAACATTAGAAGCCAATGTAGTACCTGTAAGCGTGCTTGCTTCCGCAGTTACCGTTATATCAGTAGATCCATTAAATGGTGTTCCGTTTATTGTTTTTGATGTCTGAAGAATAGTTGCCGTTCCAGCATTCCCAGTGATATTCGTCTGATCGCCTGTGTTTCCACCACTTATGGAAGCATTGCCAGATATCGATAATGTTGCTATACCATTGTTTACGCCAGTACCGCCTTGCGTTCCGCTTAATGGAGTCGTCAACCCGCTTAAACTTGTTATGTTAGAGTTTGCGCCACTTGTTGCAACTCCTGTTAATGTATTTGATGCGTAATTTATTGTTTTATTTGTAAGTGTCTGAGTTGCAGTTGTTCCAACTAATGAACCAGCAGGAGCTGAAACAGTGGTAAATGGGCTAGTGCCATTACCTACTAATATTCCAGTAAGTGTTGCTGTCCCACTGCCTCCCTGAGTAACTGATAAAGGAATGGTTAATCCGGTTAAACTTGTTATATCAGAGTTGGAGCCACTAGATGCGGCACTTATTACTCCTCTAGCAGCTAATGCCGTAGTTGTTGCGGAAAATGATCTAGCTAAGGTAGTAAATGGAATTTCTACAGATTGCCCAGCGGATCCAGTTGCCCCAAGAACAACATTAGATTGACTAACATTTTGCTTTATATTTAACCATCTTCCGGGGCCAGTTGTTGGCTGCACAACGGTTATGTTATCCGCTGTAGCAGATGAAGAATTATTGTATACAAATACTCCTGTATCAATAACATTGGCCATTACACCATTCACATATAAAGTAACATCAAGAGCGGCTAAGCCAGCAATATTACTAATTGGAGCATGTATAACATGGTTCCATAAAAAAACATTAGCCATTAGCTTTCTTCTCCGTCTTGGTAAAAATCATTAGCATTGTCAACATAATGCCTATTTAGGTCGTCAACATAAAATTTACTTCCGAAATCAGGAATGCCCCGAGCAGGTGGATTCAACATCCAAATATTAACACTAGTTCCCGCAACCATGAACATGTTAATAGCCCCAGAATAGGCCGGTGGCAGTAGTTCCTGAGGTCAGAACTCTTGATGCTCTATACGGATAAAGAACGCCAGAAATAATCGGAACTGTAGTTGACGTGCCATCAATCCATTCTAGTGTTACAAAACCGTCAACCGTACACATAATAACTCTTGATACGGTTGCCCCAACGGTATCCGTGAAATAAGCATCAAGTGTAACTGATCGCATGGCCTGAACAGCCTCAGTGCCATAAGGCAATCCACGGTTAGGATCATAAGGCGTCATTGTGCCAAGGGTATAAGTTTGTGCGCCTGCCATAATCTCTCCTTAACAAGGAGCCCTTTTTACAGGGCTCTTTAATAAACTAACTATTAAGATGCTGCTCTAGCTACATGATAAGTAAAGGTCGATGCGCCTGGATCCCCGCTACATAATACGCTTACCGTAGTTCCAGAGAATGAAACTTTTTGAATGCTAACGGCGTTCGCAGAAGTTGCAATCTGAGCCATGACAAGATCACCAGCAGTCAAGCCAGAAATAGTGAACGTTGCAGTTGCGCTACCGCCAGCATAAGAGCCTGTGCCAGCAGCAGATAAAATAGCAGCTGGCGTAATGCCTGGAGCTAATTTAGCTAAAGTAACGGCAGCAGTGTTTATCTTGGCAGTAGTTACGGCAAGATTAGAAATGGTGAAAGTAGCAGTAGTAGAAGCAGCCGACAGAGCTAAGTCACCAGCTACAGCGCAATCAGTTGCAACGCCGGCAACGCCAGCAAGAATGTGATTGCTTGCTAAGGGGGCTAATTTGCTAAATGCAATAGCAGCATTAGCGGCAATGTCAGAATTCACAATGCCACCGATGTTACCTAATGAAATGGTGTTATCAGTATCACTAATAAGAATGTAAGTTTGCCCAGTAACCAAGAAGTACTCTTGCCATTGTCCACCGCCAGTGGCAGTAAGGATCGTTGTGCCGTTGGCAGTACGTTGATTGAGAATACTTTTCTCATAAATGTACATAGATCCGCCAGTTACGGCAGCTAATTGGCCTTGGCTAACTTGTGCGCCATCGACAGGTAGATTTACGTCATATGCTGACAAAGCAGAAGTCGAAGCAAAGTTTAAAATATTATCTGGAATGCCGCAAATGTAAGACATAAGAACCTCGTGTTAAGTTGTTTGTTAAAAAGTCAATCTAATCAACATTATACAATCATAGTTTAATAATATGTGGTAGTGCCAAAGTTGGATCAGTTATGTTCATCGCCGTATTTGATCCCGTTGTCGTAGAGAACTTAGCAATAGGATTTGTGGCAGATGGAGCACCAGCAAAGCCATTTTGAACGGGTGACGATGAGCTATCAAATGCCGTTGAACTATGACTATGCGCAGCTAATTCGCCAGTCAACTGAAAGTGTGAGCTTTCGCCAACTGCTTGACCTGAAACATACGGTTGCCACTCTGCCGTTGTTCCTGCAGCTGTATAGACTGTCTGTATGCCAGTACCAACAGAAGTTATTACAACAGCGGTTCCTGCTAGAGCATTAGCAAAGTTAGTAGCTAACTTATAAGTTCCTGTCGCAGCATTGATAACTATTACATAGTAAGTGGTTGCCGTTGCAAGGCCAGTAGGCGCCGTTCCTGTTGTCAGTAATCCAACTGCGCTACCAGTATATAGACTTCTATTTGCATATAGGGAATCGCCATTAATAGTCAGAGTGTTGGTAGGATCTACCGTTACTGTATAGGTAAACTTAACTTGTTGGGTGCCTGCATTGGCAATCGATCTTCCACTATTAAAAAACACTTCAATTTGTCTATTATCTGAGAAATCAGCAGCAGCAGACGCTCCCCTTACAACTTTTGCTCCTGTATCGTCATAAACGGGGCATATTGCGTCGTTGTAAGTAGTCCAAAGAGCTGTAAATAATGACTTTGTGTAAGTATTATTAGCAACTGTTGCTCCAGATAGCGCATTACCAATAGTTCCGCTGGTAAATGGTATCCAGCTATCCTGAACTGTCCCGAAACTTTGTATTTTAATAGTTCCAGTTGACTCCTGATGAGCAGAAGATAGCAAAGAAAAGCGCTCATCATATGAAAGCTGACGATATGGCAGAACTACAGGGCTAACTACTAGCTGAGTATTTGCAATATCAACTTGATAAGTCGTATTTATTGGCATTTCCCAACCAATTTGCACGGCGCTTCCGGTCATTACACTCTTCCCGCTCAAGCTTGGCACTGGAATAGTGGCAGAATAAAGAGCCCATGCATTTGTAAGAACTACGTCAGTCCCTTCGGTCAATACGTCTGTAGATCCGCCAGACCCGAAGTATTGGTTAACGTAAGGCGTGATAATTGTTCCATTAGAAGAAGACTTAGCGTAAAAACTAAAAGTTATTGTTTCGCCTGCAAAGTTTTGAACATTAGTTATAGGCTGATAAATATTCTTAAACGTCTCCCCGCCAAGTCCCGCATTAGTACATGCTGCACGCATATAGTAAACAGGAGTATTAGGAACGTCAGTTTGCCCAGCAGAGAAAAGTTGTCTTGTTAAAATGTCAGCGGCATTATTGTTTGACTTAAAGAACATCCAGTTATAGGGCGCCTCTGTCGCAAATGCCAAGTTGATAGCGGAACAATCAGCAGTTACCACCGATACCGCATCAATTCCATAATCATACATTCCCCAGAAATCAAACTCATTATTTATCAATAAGTTAATAGGGTTTGATGTCGTTACAGATCCCCCAGAATCTAAGCCGGGAGGAGCATTAAAGTTATCTCTGCTATAAAGCAATACGCTATCAGCAGTATAAATCTCGATGTAGTAATTATCATCAGGAATTAACGAGTTCACCTTCCAGTAGATAGTAGCCATACCCTTATCATCTAAAATGATAGGATTGGTGTTCTCTGTATTGCCAGTCCAGTCGGTATAAGTAGCTTTTCTAGCAGAGTGATCTAATGAGCTATAGGTAAATATCTGGCCATTTGCATTAGGCTGCAAGTAAACAACGCCTGTGCTAATGATTGTTAGTACGCCAGTGCCATTTGTCGTTAAATCAATAGCGGTTCCGGCTAAGGCATTGTTATAAGTGGTCGCCAACTTATAAGATGTAGAACTTAAGAAAATTATGTAATAAACTGAAGAATTATTCAGCGGTGAAGGCAATGTGGTCGTAGAACTAACCATTACAGCTTTACCAGTGAAATAATTACTGCCAGCTGACACAGTAATGATGTTCGTCAAGGAATCAGCAGAAAACACAAACTCACTAGGATTAGCTGACACAGTAACGCCAAGCCATTCTTGCCAATTTGGTTGCGGTGCTAAGTTATACCATGTAGTCATTCTTGATTTCCTTGATTATTTGATAGTGCGCTAGATAACTGGCTTGAGATAGCTAACATCTTAGATTGTAAAGACTTTTTCTGTGAAGGTGTCATCTTGGAATTGGCTAACTCAAATCCTTTGGGGCCAGTCATTAGCGTCGCCTTTCCCTTATTTGCAGCTACATTGAGCAATGGTTTCCCCAATAGCATTGCGAGTCCTTGAGCCAAGTCCCCATGAGCCATTAGGCTAAGTGCCGTAGTGGCAGATGCCAGGTCACCTAGGTGGCCGCCAACGCTTCTTGCCTTAGCAAAAGCCGCTTGAGCGCCAGTTTTTGGATTGGATCCATAGTTTAATACATCACCAAGTTTCCCATGAACTTTCTTAAGCGAATCTATCTTCCCCCATTTTTCAGGGCCAAACAGGGCGACGCCAGCATCATCAGACATAGAGCCGATGCTTGATAGAGCATTTGAAACCTCGGGGTTATTGCGCTTATTCATCTTTTCGCCAGCAGATCTCAGCTTAAGAAACCCCAAATCCTCCTTAATATTGGGAATTAGCGAGGTAATTCTTGATATAGCTGTAGGATTATCTGACTTAACAAGGTCATCAAGTATTTTATCTGGATCAGCCTTTATCCTAGCCTCTGAAAGATATTTTTTGAGGCCCGGATGCTCTCTTATAGGCGCAACAGTAGTTGAATAGTCTTTTTCTGCATCTTGCCACATTGATTTTAAGTTTTGATCGCCAGAACGCTCTACCGACTCGTTGATATCGTTCATCAATGACGACTTCATCATATTAAGATGGCGCTTAGTTGACCTATCATTAGTGTCAGATATCGCTTTATTTAGGCTTTCCTTCATGTCAGTAGCATTACTAAATGACATTTCTTTACCGGCTTTTTCTGGAATATCTCTATATAAAGCTGCCCCTGTTGCAGGGCTTATGCCATATTTTTCTTTGTATCCTTTTTCACCAACAGCACCAACTTTCCCTAGAGACGCCAACTGATCTTTGGCATAGTTAATTGCTTCATCTGTCGGCCTATCCCCATCACCTTCTTTCCAGTTTGCCACTTTAGATAGAGACTCAACATACGATGGAACGGAAACTTTAGACCCAGTTTTTGCAGACTCTTCATCCATTGCCTTGTACTTGCTAGTAACTCTATCTTTGTTGGACTGAAACACGTCGTTTATCTTGTCTTGCACGACCTTTTTCATTTCAGTTTGAGTAGGAGCCTTCCCCTCTTCAGAAATTAATGGCTTTCCCTCTCTATCAGTGACATTAAATGAGCTAAGAATATCGTTAGATGCAGTATCTACCTTGTTTTTTAATGCGGTTATCTTTTCTCGCTCTGCACTATTGCCAGCTGCAGGAGCAACTTCATTTAAATATTGTTTTTGAGCGTCACTATCAGTGGTGTTATAGACGTGCGGTATATCTTTTTCAGGGTCAAGGCCAATATCTTTAGCTGCTGCCATTGATTCTGTGTCAAGATTCTTTCCAGTTAGCCATTGCGCATATTTTGCTGATGTTCCTGTTATGGCTCCTGGAATTGCAGCAGCAACACCTCCCAACGCTGCACCTCCTAGCCTTGCATATGGGTCAGAACTATCGGTTAATGCTCCACCTGTTGCTGCACCCATTCCGGCAGTTTTTAATAATCCAGGAGCCGCCCCCAATACCTCCTCGCTAAACATTGGCGCAGCAATGGCAGATTCTCCAACTACCTTCCCTGCTTCATTGTAAAAAGGATGGGCAGCAATAGCTTCTTGCTGGGATTTGTATGGAGCAGCATTAGGCTCTATTAATGGAATTGTCGGAACATTAAGATTAGAGAACTTATTAAAAGCATTAATTCCAACGTTAGGTATTTCAGCAATAGCATGTCCAGCGCTTGCGCCGCCTTGTAATATACCAGTGCCAAGCGATTCAATCTTATCTATATCTCTTTTAACGCCTGGGATTAAATCCTGAAATGTAGACTTAAAATGGAAAGGGGAAGTGTCAGCCTGCCTGGCAGCATTTGCCGCCGCATCCGTATTATCAGACAATGCATTAGATAATGAATCATACTTGCTCTTTGCGTAATCACTAATGCTAGGCAACTTTCCTGAATTTTCGGTCGGTTGACTACTTTTGGACTGATAATTACTTATCATCTCATCAAGCGATGGCTGATTGGCAGGAGCTTTATTAGCGCTAACAGCAGGAATAAGGGGCGCAGATCCGCTATTATCTACAGATGCTGGCTTGCTTGCAGTCTGCTTAGACTGATACTGAGAAATCATTTCATCAAGTGATGGTTGAGCATTAGCCATTAGGTGCAGACCCCATTTGATTAGTCTTTCCAAGCATTTCTATTAGACCTGGCATGTATCTTTCACGATCTTTCTCGCTCTTGCCTCGCATAAATACTTCAGCTTGACCTCTAGTCATGTCAGGAACCAATGGCATCTTGCTAAAGTCTCTGTCAACTGGAACGCCAGTTAATTGCTGATAGTCTTTACCCATGTTGCCTTGTTGAGCCTTCTTCTGCATGTCCATAGCTTGAAGATTCATTATCTCAGACATGCCATTTAAAGTTTGAAGTTCAGTAGCACCTGGATTGAATGCAGCCCTAATTACTTGCGCAGCACTATTAACGTTATTGATAGTGCCAGTATTAGTAAATTGCTTAGCTAATTGATCAGGCGTGATTTTTCCGTAAGTATTCTGCAATGTTTGCATGGTGGAAAACTCAGGGGTTGGCTTCATCATTCCCGACTTAATTGCCAATTGTTCTGCAGCAAACTTCTGAGGTCCGCCAACACCAGAATAAGCAGTAATGGCGCCAGGATTATTCATGATTAATGAATTAACTTCTTTTGCTGAGTTATATGCCGGAATATTAGCCATAAATGCTTCTCTAGCACCTGACGATCCAACAGATTGCTGCTGTGCAAGGTCAGCCATGTTTTGCATGTCAGGCGTAATATCAGCCACTTTATAATGCTGCGCTTGAGAAGGCTGTCCACCAGCCATTGCGCTTTGTGGAGGATATTGAACAGGCAAATCAGAAGGAGCAGGTAGGCCAGTCATTTGCGATCTTTGCCCATTGACTCCAGCCGCCATTGCACTTGGCGTTATTCCTTGTGCGGCTTGTAAGTCTTGTTGCGACAGCTGCTGAGGATACCCGCTCATAGCGCTTTTTGGTGCGCCACCCATTGCCGACTGATAGTTGGGATTATCTGTGCCTTGCATGTATGGATTTTGATCAGCATTTTTATTGAACTGAGCCATAATCGAAGGGGCAAGATATGGCGGAGCAGCCGCAATCAATTTAACAAGCTGATCTTTACTTAAATTAGAAGCCTGCCCGCTTTCTAATGCAGCAGCGGCAGCTTGATTCTGGGCAGTTGCATTAGCCTTGTTTATTTCTGCTTGCTGCTGACTTGGGTAATATTGCGTCTGCATCTGCGACCTTTGCAATTCTTGCTGAGACATTGGCTCAACAAAAGGCAATAGCTTAGATAACTTTTGATTTTTGTAATATTGTGTTTGCAGATCTTGCGCGCGACCTAAAGCACCCATTAAAGAGTTCTTGTTCATCGCCTCAACCATTGATGGCTCTGCAGCCATGAAGCTAGATACATCGGGCATAATGGCTCCTATTACCAGTTATAGTTAGGGTTTTGACCTTGCGAATACACATGCGAAGACATTGTGCCACCATTGCTTAATGATGGTGAAAACATCCCGCTAATAGGAGATATTAACCCACTAGCTGTGCCGAGAACATTATTCCACATACCGGAATTAGCCATATCGCCCATTGCATTGGCCTGACCAATGTTTTGTTGAGCTCCACCGATAGCTTGCCCAGTTTTAAATGTGTACCCTCCAAGCGCATTGGTTAATTGCCCGCCAGTCTGCATTAATGGATCGTAGTTTCCAGTAGCAGCGCTGCCAAGCTCCATCATGTCGTTATAGTATTGCTGACGATCTTGCGAGGATATTCCTTGGCTCATGGTGTCTACAGCACGTTGATTATTGCCGGATCCAAGCATGCCACCAGCAGCAGCCGCCGCATTGGCTTGTTGCGTTCCAAGATCAGTTTGATACTGCGCCCATGGACTTGCAGTATATTGCGTCATCCAGTTACCAGTGCCGCCAGGGCCATTGCCCATCATGGATTCCATTTGCTTCTGATACTCATTGCCCATGCCCATCATGCTATCGCCAGCAGCATTTCCGCGATCCATCCAAGGCTGAAACATAGTGTTAATCTTGTCTAAGTACTGATTATAAGTGTTAATTGAATTCTGATAGCCTTGCGCTAAGTCACTAGATGCGCCGCCTTGTCCACCACCAAAAATATCATCCATCATGCTCATAAATCACCCCTAAACGTTAGCTATTCTTGCTTTTTCTAAAAAGTTATCGCAAAAGTTTGGCGTAATAAACTTGCCGATCTCAGCTTTAACGTAATGTAGTTGCACATGGCAACTATTTGTAAATTCAGTAATATATACTCTAAATTCTACTCGAGGAGCAGCTCCAGATGTTGCACCCTCAGGTATTGTCATGCCATCAATAGAAGCACCAATAATATTTATACCTTCTTTGAGATTTACAGCCCTTGATAATGTCAGTTCACTTTCAGGGTCATAAAACCTATAAATACCAAATCTTATTGCAACATCATTTCCGCCAACATTTGTCACTAATGCACTTAAAGACAATGATTGTCTAGTTAGCTGCCTTATATTATGCAAGCCATCAATAGACTGATATAGATAAAATGGCTCATGATTATTCCCATTAATAACAATATCTTGATAATAAGCGGAATTAGACGAAACCTCGTCATTGATCGTATATGCCTTGCTACTTACAGTAAAAGTCATAATCACCCGCTATTAACTTGCCACAAGTCAGAAGAAAAAGAGCCGTTCGTACTCAATTCAGTTACATCACCAGAAATACTATCTTGTGAGTTAAAGTTATTATTTATCAATAAGTTACTGTTTGACGAGGAAGATGCAACAGCATTAACAGTAGAATAAGTGTTGTAAAAGAATCTATCCCACTCGGTCGTTATCTTTCCATTGCTATCAGAAATTGGAGCAAGCCTTGGAGCAGGATTAAGCGGGTCAATAGCCATTAATTGCTCCCAGTGACGATCTGTATCTTTGCGCCAAGTACGTACAGCTGCACAGGTGCGTACACATCAACGCGAGGCGTGAAGCTTCTCATTACTCCGCATCCATACCAATTGGCTCTATATCGATACTCGCCAGCTTTTCCGATCGGTGTTGGTCGTTGAAAGCTAAATGTATGGCCTTCATCTGTTGATACTGATAAAAATGCCTGAGGATCTTGCCCAGGGTTATTCTGATTGCCTGACCCACCTTGGAAATTAACTTCAAAGTTTGCTACCTTAAATCGATTATATGTTGGCAGCATTAAGCTAGGGCCTTGTATGCTGTGATGTATTGATGTTCCGTTATCTGTGTAAATGTTAGATGACAGATTGTAGATAACTGAAGCGTTTCTACTGCCCATCAAGTGCTGCTTATTAAAGTACGTGATGCATGATCCCACATGAGCATCGCCATTAAGCTGCTCTAAATTGAACCATCTGATACCATTGTTAGTCAGCGTAATATCCACCAACCAAGTAACGTTAGCTGTCGGAAACGTCAGCTGATAGAAAATATGCCCAGCTTCTTTGTAGATGAAGCCAATCGCATCACTAACCACCAAGTAAGTTCTAAGCGCCAAATCTACTGCCTGAGAGCTGATTTTAGTGGGAGTTGACCCAGTGGTCATATAGACAGAACCCACGCCATTCTTGTCGCCCGCTAGCCACACTAGAACACCTTGGCCTTCTGCAATAGATCCAGTTGCAATGCAACCGCATTCGAAAAGTAAGTTAGTATTGTACGTAAAAGGAAATGTGCCTTGAGCTTGAGGGTACCATACTTCAGTAGTGTAATTACCAAATATAAACAATGAGTTATTTACAGCAGCAAGGCCCTGAATGGTGTCAGCCTTGGCATTGAAAACTACTCCATTTTGAGTATTCCAAGTTGTTGCAGATCCCGCAGCAGATACAAACCACTGATTGCTCTGAGCTTGACAAACAACAAAATAATCATTAAAGAACACGCAATCTAGCGGACGAGCAGGAAAGTTATCAGAAGTTACGAGAGTCAATGTCTCTGCTGTAATGTCATATGCATAGCCGAATGCGCCATCTACTATAAGAACTTGCGAAGTTGAACTGCTTACTCCAATAAATCCAGCTGAAGTAGTCAGGCTCCCAATCGGCGTGGATCTTGTGCCATTTGATAACAGATAAATAACGTCAGCAGAGAAAGCTAAACAATAAGAATAAGCGCTATTCTGATCCGAATATATCGTGCGAATGCCATTTGAAGACGCATTAAGCGTGTATCTAAGCACATAACCAGGAGTTGGGTTATATGACAGTGGCTTTGTGCCATCTTGGTCATAAGACACGTAATAATTGACTACACGTCTTGTATCTTGCTCTGGGGATCTCTCTTGATACGTCTGTGTGACGATCGGATAATCCATCGATTGCACCGCCATTAGGTGAACCATCCAGTAAATGGAAATACTTGTCGCTTCTTATTGCTGATGGTCTCCGTCTTACGAGAAATAAGATCTATCTTATTGTTTCCACGCATATTGGCCAGTGCTCTATTAGCCTTAAGGATAAATCCCTGTGGAAGCTCAATAGAAAATGAGTCAGCAATGTCCAGCATTAGCTGATACTTAAGATTAAGCAAGAAGCCACGTGGCATTCTTATTTGCAGATCTTCGTATAACTGAACTGTCGGCAAAGTCTGCTTTAAAACTAGCTGCGCTGGGAAATCTTGTTGCGGTAATGGCTGAACAATTAGCTCACTGTAATTGGCAAATGGTCTCAATAAGTACTGAGCAGGATAAGTAGAAACACCACGGTATAAAATGGCAGCATATTCAGGCTCCGTCATTGCCTCAACGCTAAATACGAGATTATTTCCGCTATCAGGATTGATCATGTACGTAAAAGAAATAACATCAATCATGGGATTGACGTTTACATCATACTGATCACCAATTCCGAAAGTATAAGAGCCAACATTTGCCCTAAATACAAAGTCAATTACAGTGCTGTAAGGAATTAGTGATGTATCACTGCCCCATTCTGTCAAAATATCATTAAGAAGAATGAAACCTTGATTGATCATGTACGCAGGAACGTTGGCATTTTCCTGGGGGATAAGCCCAGTCTGCAAAAATGCGTCTATAATCAATTGGTTAGCAGTGTATGACATAATTAAATCGCTAGTTCATTTAAGTTTTCTTCAATTACTTTTGCTGTGCGTGGCTTACGCGTCTTAACTTCTGCAACGTCTTCGCCTCTGCGTAAAGCATCGATCTTTAGTTCAAGCTCAATCGATTTCTCACTAGCGCTCTTAAGTGACGCAAGCTCTTTATCGATAAAGGTGCGAGGATTGTCTGAATATCCTTCTGCGATGAAGTGATCACGCTCAAAGAAGTCGCAGATAATGTACTCTTCCCAANTCTTGTATAAGCAAAACTTTTGNTCTGCGGTCTTCGAAGCCTTAGTTTCTAGCACACACTTGGGATCAAATATCATCTAGCAATACTCCTTAACTGAAACCTTCTTCATTTTATCAGCAATCTTGCCTTGCGGTGATTTTTCACCTTTCTTTTCAACTATTAAGCTCTTAACATCTTTCTTTATGTCTTTCTTTAGCTCTTCTACCTTACTTTTCGGAATATCTTTTTTAACGTCCATCTTTACTGCTTTCTTAATTGCACCAACCATACCTTTAGCCATGATTATTCTCCAATGAAGAAGAGGGATGCGATTGCACCCCTCCTTTATAGCAATTAACCAATCTGACGTGTTGCATACTGGCCAAACACTTGCCAGCCGAAGAACACATCAAAACGCATGATGTCTTGGTCGGTAACAGGATTGTAAGAAACAGTACAACGAATCGATATGTTAGTATCAGTATCAGTAAATACTTTACAGTACGGAGCACCCATCATGATTGGTGGTGGAACTACTGCCAAGGTGAATGCATCACGGCTATACGTGTAGTTATTCGACCACGTAGCAGCAGTACCGGGCGAAGTTACGCCGTACGAAGTAACAGCAGCACTATCAGCAGGAGCAGCAGTAACGTTTTGGTATGGGCCGCTGGTAACGATAGCAGGCAAGAACGTAACAACGCCTAAGCCAGAGCCATCCGAATCAACTTGAGTTTGAACAACGAACTGAGCCAAGTTGCCTGAGCCAGTACCAACTTGTTGACGGTTAGCAGGGTTAACGCCATAAACGCCAGCAAAGCTAATGATATCGCCAGGCAATAGCACGCCAGTTTGCGATGCAGTAAAGCCTTTCAGAGATACGCTAGATCCAGTTTGCGATGCGCCATCAACTAATGCTGTACCAGCAAAAGTACCGGTGGTATGCATGAACAAGTTTTGATCTTCAATCAAATCATGACCAGCCACACGGCCTAACATGGCGTATTGCGAAACATCACGGTTAAAGGGTTCGTTGAAGCTATTTTGTAAGCTATTACGTAATGAGCCAGCATCACCAGGGTTATAAGTCATGTACTCGCTCTTAACGACGCCGTATTGACGCTGTTTAGTAACCGATAAGTTAGGAGTGGCAAACGAAGTAATACCAGCGCCAGCAGTACCAATGGTACGCCATACACGAGTTGCAGCAGTTTGAGCACCAACAGCATCTATTTGGTTAGCTAATTCTTGGGCAGCACCTTCATAGATGTTGGTTTCAGGATCTTGCAAGAAACGTTGCGTATCAACCGAAGTTAATGCGATATCAACGTGCTTTTGGTAAGCAATCGTCAAAGTATCTTGATTTTCGATTATGCCTTGCACTTGTAATGCAGCGCCATCAGCAGAGGTGAAGTAAACAGGCTTACGAATGCGAAGAGTATCACCAATTTTGAAATCATTGGTTGGGCCCCATGGATTTACCCAGTCACGGTTTGCAGTGTGGGCGATTGCTAAGCTATTTACAGTACGAGCTAATACGTTTTTGCCGATAAAATCGACGACTTTAAAGCTATTGGTTGTTGCCATGAGTCGGTATTCCTATTTATATAGTATTTGCCGACTCATGAGCGGGATATAGCTATGAGCGGCGCGGTTTTAATTTATCCTTCAACTCACGCAGAGACATAGTTTCAAAACTCTTTGCTTTGACACTTCCACTAGCCATGCCACCTAATTTACCCGCCGAACTAATCGGCTTAGGAGCAGCACTAACAGAACGAGGCTTAACCGACATTTCTTCCATAGCTTCTAGTTTCCCGATTTCTTTGAGCAGATCATGGCTTGGCAAGCTTCGAAGATGTCTTAAATAATCAGGGTTCTTACCCATCTTATAGACAATATCTGGGCCATATTCAGACTCTTTTAGTACGTTAACTACCCATGGGTGAGCATCTTCCAATGCTTTCTGATCGGCAGTATTAATCGTCTTATCAAAGTCAGCATACTTAGTCCTAGCCTCTTCTACTCGTGGCAAGTATTCAGCATCTAACTGACTTGCTTTAATCTGCTCACCTTGATTCTTGCGTTCATATGAAGTTACAGCATGAATTACTTGCTGTTTAAGAGCGTCATATCTGCGCATATCCTCAAAATACTGAGGCAAATTATCTGCATAGTCAGCAGCTTTGGGCATATCCACACGTTGCTTAGTGTCAGGTCTTACTAACCAGTCACTTTCAACAATTTGTGGAATGATGTTCGGCAGAGGGGCTTGGTAACTATTTAACTTAGCCTCAAGCTCTCGTACGCGATCATCCGCTTGCTTCTTCTGCGCAACAATCTTATTGATCCGTCTTTGAATCGATTGCTGAACCTCATCTGGCAACGGCTCCGCTTTCTTACTTGTAACCGGCTTAACTTTCTGCTCTTCTTCAATGTCAGCTTCAGGCTCTTCTACAGACTCACTAGCAACGTCTTGATCATCACTAATATGCTCATCTGCGTCATCGCTAATAGCTTCTTCTTCATGCTCTACATCAGCTTCAAGCGGCACTTCAGCAACAGGCTTGCCCAGCATTTCCTCTTTCAATTTCTCGAAAGCATTACTATCCTGAGTTTCACCATCTACTAAAATGTTCGCTCTTTTCTTTTGCGTCATAAGTCATATATCCCGTGGTTAAGTGCCCACGTCACTTTTCACATAAATCATCCATGTTTATAGTGACATGTTCACATTTAATCTAAAAATACAATTACTTATCTTTCAAGTCAATACAATTAGATTTTATACACAGTGAATTAACGATTTAACATTCCCTTACTTATCAACTACTTAGTCAACATAACTAAAAATAACTCTAAATTTATTCCAATAATCACCGTATTTTATGTAATCTAATTTACTAAACATATGTATTAATTGAAATTAATTTACATACTTACCAACTTATATAATAAACTTAGATTTAATTGTTGCAATTTATACAAAATAATATAAACTTATCCCAAGTTAGATGATTTAACTTATCGTAACTTAATAATTAACGGAGCTAGCCATGAATAAATATAAAGTAGGTCAAAAAGTAGTAGTCATTAACGAATCCCCCCCAAGACAATTTGAAACTGGTCATGACATAGTTGGAGAAATAACCTCCATGAAGTCTGTTGCCACGAAAGACCTATCAATTAGACAAGTCCTAAACGTGTCAATTCTATACCCTAAGAAATTTGCTGGAATTAACTTATCTCTAGGACATGATGATATTCATAAGCTCACTAAAGGTGCAAAATTATGAAATACATCTTTGTAATCAATAAGTTACATGATAGATATGAACATGCCATGTTTGTTGCTATCTGCTGCTCTTTTACATGCTATGCACTATCTTTCATTCCTGAAAGCTTCTTGACCTTAATGGGGGTTTAATATGAGCGGATTTGCATGGTTTTTAGTAATCATAGTTGCAATGATAATTGATCACGTAATAAGGAAATGATATGCATATATTTCTACTAGTAATTGCAGGCGCTTTAATAATTCCAGCTTATATCTGGCTTTTTGGAAAGTTCGTTAACTTTATGGGTGATGAATAATGAATTTATTTAAATTTTTAGTAAATGTTGGGGTAATTGGTGGGATGGCGTTCTACATGGTCAATGTAATTGACTCGATTATGGATCCCAGCGTACATCAATTAGCATTATGCGTATCTTTACCCCTGATTGGGATCTTTTCATCGATAATTTTAAAGAGTAAATAAAATGAGCAGAGGAGTTAACAAAGTAATTCTTATTGGCAACATAGGCAACATGGGAGAATTAAAGGACATTGCAGGAGGAAAGAGAGCCTTAGGATTTACCCTAGCTACTGCGTCTAGCTACAAAGATAAGGTCACTGGCGAGACTAAGAGCAATACTGAATGGCATAAGATTTGCTTATTCAGCCCACTTGCGGAAATTGGCAAACAATTTCTTAAAAAGGGATCTAAAGTTTATATCGAAGGCTATCTCAAAAGCAGAGAATGGGAAGATAAAGACGGAAAAAAGAACAGAACTACAGAAATTATTGCCAATGGACTAAACATGCTAGACACAAAGCAAAGTCATGACAATAGCTCTACTGAAAGTAAATATTCAACTCAAGCAGCGCCAAGTAATCTTGAATTTGACGACGAAATACCATTTTAAACTAAGGAGATAGCAATGTTAGAAAATGAAATAGACGAAAACTTTACAAAAGCATTTCGAATTTGCACTGAAGACTTGTCAAAAATGCTAATTAAATCAATTACTAAGAACTTTCCTGGAGAAAAGTATAAAGATGAGCTAGTAATGTCTATTCTTACCTTCATCTTAGTTAAATGCGCAATAGCTAACGTAGATGACATCGAATCAGCTGAAAAAGTTCTTAATCTAACCATCAGTGGGTTAGTGGGCGGATATATGATCATACTATCTAATAAACTCGGCAAAGAGTTTGACATAGAAATGTTTAAAAAAGAAATCAATTCTTATCGTAAAGAAGAAACTTTACACTAAAAAAGGAGATCTTATGGAAAAGAGGAAACTTACAGAAAAACAATTTGATAAATTAATTGATGATGTTGCGATAAAAGCAATTAATATGCTTGGATCTGCAATTGTACAGACAATTAATACCTGTGTTGCAATTGAAGATAGACAAGAGTTAGCTAAAGATGTTTGTGATGGAATATTAGAGCTAATAATTAACCAAGTAAATTAAGGGAATAATAAATGACTGATGAAGAAATTACTAAAAAAGCAATGCTAATGATTGAGTGGTGGGATAATTTATTATCTCACTTTATAAAAAATGGAAATGAAAAACTAGCAGAATATAGCTTAAAACATGCTGTAATGTGGGCTAAACTACTTTAAAAAAGGACTTATTATGGACATTGTTATTAAACCTAGACCGGGTCAGAAGTATAAAACTAGAGAAGGTAAATTGTGCGCTATTTCTTCTTACACATTTCTTGTTAAGCATAGTTATTACATTATGTCTTACTTAGATAAAAATGGTAAATTTGAGAAAGACACTTTTAAAGTTAATCACATTGGAAGACATGATAAGTTTGATAAGTACGACCTAATGGAGGATGTAACGCATGATTATTAAGCCATTTAAACGCTATGCAGATAGGTGCGATAATGTGTTTCTATGCATGTCTGTTGACGAGTCAATAGGTAAGGCATTAATGTACGATGAACATCACAAAGTAGAGGAATTATTTAACATCGATGGAAGATATAGCGATGCTAATAACCAATCCATTTATGATTTAGTGTGTGAAGTAAATAATTAATTTAAGCCAGGGGATTATCATGGAAGTTAAAATCGGAAAAGTTTACATAGATGGAGAAGGCGACATGTTCAAAGCAATTTACGAAACAATTGTAGATTTTGATGGAATGTNATGCAAAGCATATTTCTGCGAATGTGTTGGCCACAAAAAAAGAATTACTAACTTTTTTACAAAAAATGGCGCATTTGTTGGACAATATGCAAAATACAAAGATGAATTAAATCTAGTTAAACAAGTATAACTATAATTTATTTTAAACATGCTTTAAAGAAAGGCCGCTTTGATTATCTCATCGCGGCCTTTCTTGTTACTCTTCTTGCAAAACATTAACTCTTGTCGATACGTAGTAGAGCAATCTTAAACATTGCTCATCAAACAAAGATATTTCCTCATGATGTTTGTTCTTTAGGGCATTAATGCACTTCTCCACCCACCTGAAAAAATCACTTTCATTAAAGCATGATCTATTGGGGTTGACAGACTTAGAAGGGCATGGTAATAGCCAGTCAAAGCCTCCATCTCTTGCTGCCGTTAATTCCCTGTACACGTCTTTAATCAATTTCTCTTTTTGCACGTAATCCTCCAAAATTAATTTAACCCATCAAATTTAAACGATCTAGCCTTACCCTATACAAGTGCACTACCAACCTAAATCATCGTCTTCTATGGCCTTAGAATTGTCTTTAACTGGCATATCTGAGTTAATTCCTAGATATCCAAGACTAATATGGTCATTTACCTGCTTAATCGGGTTATATTCTTCGCCGATGGGAGGAAGCCCTTGCGCTGCTCTTCTCGCATCAATTTCCTTGACTCGGTTAGCAATTGAGGCAGGAACTTGGTAATTGTCTACTGGCCCTGCAAATCCTGGAGCCTTTGGCCATTTCTTCGGAGGAATCGGATTAGCTGATCGCAAGTTAGCATTAAACGCAGCTAAACACTCGTCGAACCAATGCTTGTGCTTAGGAGCTGAATCTTGCGGCCTTCTAGGATTTCTAAGAGACCTGGCTAGTATTTCCTCGCATAGCTTGTGATCGTTCTTGCGTTGAGCGCTAAAGTGCTCTGAGCATGTCCATCCACCTCCTAGCGATACAGTTCCCGGAAATTGACAGCACCTACCCCCATCTCGGTAATCGCACTTGTCGATATCTTGGCCAGTTGATGAACCATTTCCCCTAGGCTGCCTAGCTCCACAACCACACTGCCCGTTGTTTTTTAATCTGCTACCGCATTTAACACAATTTCCTATTTCCATGTCTACCCTCGTTAATTAATTTAACTTAGCCCTACTAGCCTCTACCGCAAGTAAATGTCTTCCTCCTCCTCAGGAGCATCAAGTATCTTCCCGAGATAAGTCTCGAACTTGGTTTTGTTGAACAGGGTGGATGGCCTCATGTACTCAAGCATGTCTGGAGTTTCTGACCAGTCATGAAATTGACGGCAGATCAAAGTCTTGCATTGTTGCTCAGTTGCCCCAGATGCTAGGCGGTCAATTATGAAATCTAAGTTCGAGTCGCATTCACGATATCCCCTTCCGGCTATCTTGTTCAGAAATGCCAAAAGCCGTTTGGCAGTCTCCAGGTGCTCAGCCCTTTTTCGATTCTTGGGAGAAAGTGCCTTAACTGTCCGAACTTCGACTTTTTGCATAACTGGCTCGACTGACCAGAAATCGTCATCGTCATCAGAGGTCATTTTATCCACCGTTTCAACTTCCAGGTTTCCCTCAGACTCCCTTCCTATTCCTCTTCCCTTTCCCTTCCTTTCCCCTTCCCTTCCCTTCCCTTCCCATGCAACATTATTTAATTTTGTAAAATTTTGTAAAATATTATTTTTTATTTTGGCAAAGTTGGCTATACCCTCACCTGTATTATCAATAAATTCAATCACTTGGATATTTTTGTCAGTCGGTTTTGGGAGCTTACTTTGTGGTTCTGTCTTCGGAATTCGCTGGTGAACCAGGAAACTTGAGATAAATCCGAAGGTGTCTCGACCGTCCGTGTATTTGATCAACTTTCCCATGAAGTGGAACACATCTAAGACCATTGAAAAGTCTAAATCTTGGTCAAAAGGGGTGATTCCTCCCTTCAATACATTAGGACTCCACTTAAAAAGCCCCTCTCTATCGGCATGCATTATTAGCCCTGCCCAGCATCTAAAAAGTGGTAATCCCGTTATTTTTTCAGCTTCCCACAGCCTTTCATGGTGCAACATTTCCGGCTTAATTGTCCTGATTCTTGCCATAAACTATCCCTTTTGTTAACAATAAAAGTGGCATCATACGCAATTAACAGAGCTATATGTGCTGTAACATTTATAAATAAAACTCCCATTATAGATGCTATATTTTTCTTAAGTTATTAACTTTATTATGCTTTTAAATTAATTTTTATAAATAGATTACAAATGAAAATTATCTGTTATAATTGTCTAAATTAATCTAATTACATTACATATATGAAACTTGATAAGTTCAAGCAGCTGCCTACTGATGAACAAATACTTCATCTAAGAAGGGTTTTATTCTTAAATAGAGAGTAGGACTCTGCAAAACATATCAGAACGATATGATCAAATGTCAAGGCAATCTATAGAAAACTCAAAAGCACTTGAGTTCTATAAAAATGAATGGCTAAACTTAAGGTCAATAATATTTAATTTAGCTGAAACAGTAAGCCTATTAGAAAATAGAGTTATGGAATTGCGTCAAGAAATTCACGACCTTAAAGAAACTAAATAATATTAAACTGGAGATTAATATGTACCCATTTGACTTAGAAAGAGCTTTAGCAGGTGAAGAATGCTTTTATAGGAGTGAACATGAAGGAGAAGATATTAAAATAATAAACGTCTTTGATTCTAAAGATGGGTCACTATATCCCATATCTATTATCTATCTTGTTGTGCATGAAAATGCAAAGCATAAATGGTTCATTAGGGGGAATTACGAATCACAAGGATTATTCATGAAATACCCACCCAAAGAAAATAAAGAGGAAATTAAAACAGCTCCATTTGATCTTGATTACGCATTAAAAGGGCATGCATTAATAACAAGAGATAAAAGGAAGGTAAAAGACTTTAGCTTTAGACCACATGAAGAAAGTGACGAAAAGATAACATTCAATACTGAAGATAATTATTATTATGGATTTCACGCAGCTAAAGACAGAAAGAGAATTTCAGCATGCGAAAATGGACATACTTCTAGCTTATCGTTCAACCACCCAGCTGACTTAATGCTAGACATTACTAGCTGCGAATGCCATAAACAAAAAGAAGAAAATCCCAAGATGTACCCTTTTGATCTTAAGAGAGCATTGAATGGGCATGAACTGGTCACTCGAAACGGGATAACTGTTAGCGATTTCAGGATAAACGAAGATAGAGATGATAATGATAAGTATCCATTTTGTTTTACTGAGCACATGGATTACGAAAAAGGAACATGTACCGACAAGGGTAAATTTTTTTCAAATGAATCTAATTCCTTCTTAGACCTATTCATGAAATACGAAAAGGATAAGTGATAAGTGACAGATATTTACACCTTCACTTGTGAGATGCCAATTGTCGCTAAGGAGCGTCATAGAGTGTCCATAGTAAGGAGCAAATCATCGCCATCAGCAATAAGAGCTCATATGTACACGCCTTCCACAACTAAGGCGTTTGAGCAAGAGTTAAAGTTAAGATTCATAAGATTCATGCGACATCATGAATTTCCGATTGCCCTCAAAGCCCCGATAGAGCTTTCGTTAGCGTTCCAGTTCGCTAGCGGAAGCAATAAGGGTAAAACATCCCATCATCTCAAGAAGCCAGATTGCGATAACTTGGCTAAAAGTGTCCTAGATGCTCTCAACAAAGTCCTGTACTGGGACGATTCATATGTAACAACTCTCCACATTTCCAAGTCATTTAACGAAATAAATAAAGATAAAATAATAATAAGATTCAAGTACTTATAAATTAACTTAAATTAATTCGTAATAAAGTTAGACATATTTAGACAGTAGTGAGATAATGATTTCTAGTTAAATAACTGGGAAATGAAATGAGTGAATTTATTAGAGTAAGTGAATTTGAAGTAATAAATATTTCAGAAGTATTGTCTATTTATTACTATTCTGACGATGAAGAAAAAATAGAAGTTTTATTTAAAGGAACAGAAAAAACTCACGAGATATATTTAGCCCCAAGAGAACTAAATAGAGTATTTTCTTTAATTTGCGAAAAATTAACAGGGGTTAAGCATAAAGATGAAATTATTCCCGATGATATTGATCCTGTGCATTTGTGCCCAGTGGAAGATTTAGAGTTAACGGATCGCTCTTCTAAATGGTTGAAGGCTAAAAATATTAATTTGATCGGTGATTTGGTGCGTAAAACTGACGCAGAATTGTTAAATACGCCTAATTTAGGTAAAAAGTCACTGGCTGAAATTAAAGAATTATTGGCTCGACGTGGTCTAAAACTTTCTAAATAACTGGAGATCAAGAATGCCTTGTTACATGAGTTATGGAGAGCAAGAGTGCTATAGAACAGAAAGGGAGAAGCATTTACTTAAACATAAAAATGATCTTTCATCTAAGATTCGAGATCTAACGACAGAATATGCCGGTAGAAATTATTCTGATCAACAAAGAGAGCTTATTAATATTTTTGGTGGGAAATACGAAGTATTTGAGCAGGCTATGAAAGAGCATATTCTTGAGATTGAAATAAAGGAGCTTGAAGAGTTTTTGGCAAAAGCAACTAAAGAAATAACTGGAGATTAAAAATGAGCGAATTAGCAATTGCAGAACAATTACCAATCACATGGGACTCTAAAGATAAATTAGGCCTGCTTCGTAAAACCATAGCTTCTGGCATAACAGAAAATGAGTTCGAGCTATTTATCGCAATGGCTAGATCAAGTGGGCTAGATCCTTTTCAGCGCCAAATATATGCAGTAGCTCGCCAAGGCAAGATGACTGTACAGACGGGAATTGATGGCTATCGTCTAATTGCCGATCGCACAGGCAAACACATGGGAACTATTGGCCCTATCTTTACAGGGGAAGGAAAATACCCTGACTCTGCTACTGTAACAGTTAAAAAGTTTGTCCAGGGTCACATTGTAGAGTTCTCAGCCACTTGTTATTGGGAAGAATATGTTCCTATCTATAACGGCAAAGTAGGCGCCATGTGGGAGAAGATGCCTAAAACTATGCTGGGCAAAGTTGCTGAAGCATTAGCGTTGCGAAGAGCATTCCCGGCTAACTTAAGTGGCTTGTATACATCTGAAGAAATGAGCCAAGCAGATGTTGTAGATGTAATTCAAGATGAGCCAAAGAAAGCAGTAAAGCCTAAGGAAGTTGAATCAGTACAAGTTGAGGCTGAGTACATGCCATTACCTGAAACTGAAAACAAAGTGACAACAGACGAGCTTGAATCATTGATAGAAGTGTCTAAGACAGTTGCGGAAGGCGGACTTGATGCGCTAAAGGAGTGGTTTAAGGAGCTATCAAAGGCGCAGAAAGATGCACTAAAGCCGCTAATGAGCGCAGCTAAGGCGATAGCTACTAAAGTTAAATAATTTAAGGATGAATTACCATGGGCATACGAAACAACAAGGAAATGACGCAAGATAAATTAAAATCTTTATTTAATTACTGCCCGATAACTGGAGACTTTACTAGAAAGTCATCATGGCAGAAAGTTGGTACTGCTCGTGAAAAATGGGGAATATCTGTAATAATTGATGGAAAGAACTACTTACTTCACAGGCTGGCTTGGCTGTATGTTCATGGTAAACATTCAGAAAAGAGAATATCCCATATTGATGGAAACAAGAAGAACAACGCTATAAGCAATTTAATAGAAATTAACTTCTTTAAGAAGGATGACAAATGAGAATAAAAGTACTTGGATATATGAACGTATCCCCATCTAACGTTAAGAGTTATCTTGCGCAAGGGTGGGAATTTATTACCCATAAGGTAATCTTTCATAAAGATGGAACATTTTCCCACCAAATGATTAAGAGAGATAAAAAATGAAAAAAGTTAACTTAGAAAGGGCATTGCGCGGTTGTGAGCATGATCTATTCATGGCTGAAGATGAATGTTCATGCCAAAATGAAATAGAATATCTTAAAAAAGAAATACAAGAATTAAAGGATAAGATTGACCCTCCAAAGAATAAAGTGACTTACTGGGCAAACATCTATGCCACCGATGATAGGATGTATATTCAAAAATCTTTTATCTGGGAATCAGAAGAAAAGGCCCTAAAAAGTATTGGGGGAAAATTAAGCACATCAGACTATGCATATGTAAAAACTATTTCATTTGAAGTAGAGGAATAGCTATGCCATACGTGCCAATAATAATACCTGTTGAATCCGGCAGTGTAAATAAATGCCTAAGCGAAAAGACTATGCAACATTGCTCTTATGATCATGGTAATAGTGGATCATATACTTGCATAACTGAATGCGCTCCGCCAACTAGGGAGCAGATCCATAATCAGGACATGCAAGTCTTTATTATGGTTGGACTCACTTTGCTATTAGTTTCATTTCTTTTTTATCTTATGCTTAAGGAGTAATTATGCCATATTACAACCCAATTAATATTGGTAATGGATACATTAATTGTAATGAATGCAATGCTGTTTTTGCAGGTCAGATTACTAATTGCTCAATACATAGCCCTAAAGATTTAGGAAATAAAGAGGATATTGATAAGCCAATGTTCTCATGTCTTCCACCTGAAGGAATGCTAGAGATTGGCAAAGTTGAGCAGATAGGCGTTAAAAAGTATGGTCGTCATAACTATCGCAAGGGAATAGAAGTCAGTAGGCTAACCGATGCAATAATGCGACATTGGATTGCATTTGTTAGCGGTGAAGATAGAGATAATGAAGATGGAAATCACCACTTGGCAGCTATCGCTTGGAATGCTCTAGTAGCAATCCAGATGGCTAAAGATTATCCAGAATTAGACGATAGGTATAAGAAATCATGATTAAATCTTCAGAAAAAGAAATAGATAAGCTAAAGGAAAGAATTAAATTCTTAGAAGATGCATTATTGAAAAATGATCTAATTGAAGTAGATGTAGGAGAAAAATACACAACAATTGGAGGGCATACTATCCTTATAATAGACAGAATGTTAGGCAATTTTTATGGAATTCAGCTTAATGACATAGTTTCCAATTACAGGATATTTAGCTATAGGAAACTAGGAAATCCAGTAGAATTCCTTAAATTTAACCAATCAAATCCTGAATGGGAAGATTGTGAGGGCAATAAGGAATTTGAGAAGTATAGATTAATTGGATTCGCAGAATGAGCGATAGCGATTATCCAAATACGTTTAATTATGAGGAATTTTTAAGTCATAGACTAACACACCTAGGACATTATTCCGATGAAGAGGCCGTAGAATACATAAAAAATGAAAAGTTAATTGCTAAACTTCAATATGACGCATATGCCGCTATGGAAAAAGATTTTACATAAATTAAGGGGATGATTATGCCAAGTTATGATACAGAATATTGCAATCAAGAAATAGAAACAAGCGATTATTTAGATATGATATCAATTAAAATCCTTGAAAAAAGAAGGATTATACGTGAGATTATAAGGCATATTGAAAATAATTGCAGAATTGAAGAAATAGATGCCCCTGACTTTACAATGGTCTATAGAGAGAGATGGATTAAAGTAGAGCTTGCAGAGCATGAAATATCTATTTTAGATCAATGTATTAATGGCCTGGAAAAGCTAATGCCACCAGGAGGTGGCCATATAACAAATATTAAATATATGTTTATAGGAAATAAATAATGCACTCAGCAAAGTTAATAGCAATATCTAAGCCAATTGGCGAAGACATGAAGGATTTAACGCCAGAAGAATGCATCGTCTATATGGCAAGAGTGTCATCACCCAACAGTCAAGATAAACTTGACACTTCGATTAAGTTGCTTAGATATCTTCTTGATCATGGCCACTACAGCCCCTTTCAAATGGTATCTGTGACCTTTGAGATAACGACTACTAGAGCCATTAGCCGTCAACTATTGCGCCATCGGAGCCTTAACTTTCAAGAATATAGTGGCCGTTACGCTCAAATGCCATATGACCTTGTTTATCAAGAGTGCAGATTACAAGATCATGCAAATAGACAAAATAGCATAGGAACTGATAACCAAGATTACATTGATGAATGGGAAGAAACTCAGGCGGACGTATGGAATAAGGCCATAGAGGCATACCAAGAGGCCATTAAGCGTGGAATAGCAAAAGAAGTTGCCAGGTCATTACTCCCAGAGGGGTTAACAGAAAGCAGGCTATACGTTCACGGAACCATTAGAGATCTAATGTTTTATCTTAAGCAAAGGATAGGAAATGGAACGCAGAAGGAACATGAATTATTAGCAAGGTCGATGGCTGATCAGCTTAAGCCATTATTTCCCAATACATTAGAGGCGCTAGGAATATGATAATTAAGAGAAAAATAAAGGTTAAGAATAATGTTGATGAGATAGTTATCTTGCATGATGGACGCATGACCGTTGATAATGCAGCAAAATACATTGACTGCTCACTGTCTCAGCTTCGCAAGTACATGATGATCGGCATCGCCCCATCTCACTATCGCATTGTCAATAAGATATACTTTTACAAGGATGATATCGATAACTGGATGGAGCTTAATAAGATGAGCCCTACTTTCACTAGGAATAGACTTAAGGCGCTTAAGAAGCAGGCCGATGAGCGCGCAAAAATAGACGTAGACTCTTTATATCAAGAGATCGAGAAGGTAATAGGTGGTGGATTATGAGAGAATTTAAATTTAGGTTTTGGGATAATTCTTCAAAAAAGATGTACGACAATGGGTACACCCCAGAAATATTTGGTTCTTTACACTTATTTGAAGAATCAACCATAATAATGCAATACACTGGACTTAAGGATAAGAACGGAAAGGAGATATATGAAGGTGATATTTTGTCTACCTCATGCTCAAGCGGACCATTTGATTTACGCTATTCTATAGAAATAGTTAAATTTCATGAATTTTGCCGCATTAATTGCCATAAAAAAGAAATTAGTGAAATTATAGGTAATATTTACGAAAATCCAGAACTATTGGAGAAAGTAGATGACAAATAAATATCCGACCGTGGAAGAATGTATAGAAATTATTAAAAAGATACGATGGAAGAAGAGCAAGGGTCGTATATTCCCAATAAGCAGAAAGATCACAAGAAAACATAACAAGTTGTAGCTGCACCATCATATCTTTGTAAGTTGATAAAATAATAATTTATTTCAACAACTTATGGAGGATATGATGAGTGAGTTTTCCAGAGAAAAAAGAAGTTCTTTTGTTAAAAGCATGATCATTACGTTGATAATCGGAAATATGGCGATTGCAGGTGTTCTGTTGGTTGGAATAATTGGCTACATGCATTATGCTGACTTAACATTAGCAGATGCATTTGTTAATGCTGCTAATATTATTAGCGGAATGGGGCCTACTAGCCACATGATAAGCGATGAATCTAAAGTATTCGAGGGATGCTATGCTATCTTCTGCGGAATCTACTTCCTTGTAATAGTCACCTTGATATTTTCACCCGTTGTGCACTATTGGGTTAGCATGATGAAGCATCTTGCAGTAATTGAAGCAAAAGACAAGCTAGACGAACATGTTAAATAGGAGGAAGGGGCTTTATTTCTTGCCCCTTATCCGCTCCATTCTTAATGTATAAAGCAGAACTTCCCGCAGCAAATATCAATCCCATGCCAGCACCAAAGGTCATTGCCGTATAAGTCTTGTAGTTAATTAGCTCAAGCACTAGAAACCCGATAACGCATAGCAAGAAGCATACGCGGAACACGTCCCCAGTCTCATTGTCGTTGAGCGTTAAACATGATTTTACGAAGTCATTTAGCATAATATTTTGGTATCAGTGATGCGCATTCGTCATTGCTGGCAATGCGATTTTCAGTATAAAGAATATACTCACATATTCTTCGTGTCCTAATCCCTGTCAATGCCCTGCCTGACGCAAAACACCATGGCAAGAATTGCAGCGCTTCCGATCCATCTTCTAAATTTGCATTTACCTTCTTAAGAAGGGTAGAGCTTTTTAATGCAGGAATGCCAAGATTGTATGCAAAATCTATTAGCGCGCACAATTGATTGTCATCCATGTCATAGCTTAATAAATGGCTTACCTGATCAAACAATACATTAACCCTTTTTTCTAGGTCATCTATTGCCTGCTGCTTTGTCCACTGAAGTCCTAAGACAATTCCTGGCCCAGTTGCTCCATATCCAATTGTCTGAATCCCAGCTGGGCATAGGTATGCCTTTAATCTTAATCCTTCAAAGTTCTTTATTAGATTAATTGCATTATCTAAATTAGCCATAAACTCACTATATAGTTGTATTTATTAAGCATTTTAACTAATATAACTTAACAATCTTTTGTTATCAACAATTAATGGCAACCATGGCTAAAAAAATAACTGCTGCTACAGAAGAAATACTCAAGGAAGATGAAGTTAAATCTAATAAAAAGATGAATGCGGAAAAAATGACGGCACTTGGCCATACCGCGTGGAGATACAAGCTACAAGGGCATTCGTACACCGAAATAGGCAGAATGCTTGGCGTTACAACGTCACAAATTAAGCATTATATTAACGCTATTCATGACGAATATAAAATGGAAGTTTGGCACGATGTGGAAGAATTCAGGCAATCATTAGTCATGCAGTTGCTTTACATGGGCAATGAAACTCAGAAGTTATGGACTGAGGCAAAGTTAAATGATTCTGTATCTGTAGATCACATAGCCTACTTAGAAAACAATAGAAAGATGATTAAGGATGTTCGAGACCTCATGGGCCTTGATGCTCCTAAGCGTACAGAGATGCAAGTTAGCACTGGTGAGCAGCCATACACTATTTCTATTGATCTAACTGGAACAAAAGGCTAATGCCAAAGCCCATAAATTATAAGCCAACTCCGACAGGTCTAGCATTTCATAAAGACCCCAATAATGTTAGGTTGCTTGTAGGCCCTATTGGCTGCGGAAAGTCAGTTGCATGCTGCATGGAATTGTTTAGGCTTATGGCTTCTCAAGAGGCTAGTGTAGATGGGTTTAGGCGCACAAGAATGGTGATCATACGTGAATCGTACCCCATGCTTACAAGCACCACCCTCAAGACCTGGAAAGATCTTTTTCCAACTCCTGAGACGGGGCGAATTGTTCATGCGTCCCCTATCGTTCATTATTTCGAGTTCGGAGACATTAAATCAGAAGTAGTATTTATGTCTCTTGAGACTGATGCTGATATTAAAAAGCTCATGTCGTTAGAGGCTACTTTCATTTGGATTAATGAATGTAGATTCTCCTTACTAGACATTCTTCATCACTCAGTTGGACGAGCAGGTCGATACCCTTCTCAAGGATTTGGCGGCGTTGAGGCAACAAGAAGTGGCGTAATACTAGATACAAACCCATGCGCAGATGATCACTGGGTATATAACCAATTCGAAACAGCTAAGCTACCAGAAGGATATTCAGTTGCTCACTATCCACCTGGCCTCATTGGTCACAGAGATGATGCAGGAGTAATGCACTGGGAAGCCAATCCAAACGCAGAAAACATAGAAAACTTGCCAAAAGATTATTACATTAAAGCAGCAAGAGGGCCTACAGAAGAATGGGTTAGAGTGTTCCTGTGTGGCGAGTACGGAACATCTAGTGATGGTCGTGCTGTGTACCCAGAATACAATGACATGATGCACTACAGACCAAATCTCAAGCCAGTTAATGGAGTGCCAATAACACTAGGGTGGGACTTTGGGTTGACTCCAGCATGCATTATTGCTCAGCTATTGCCTAATGGCCAGTTACTCATTCTTGAAGAAATACTCACTGACTATATGGGCATAACATCATTTATTGTTAATTGCGTTAATCCCATCTTAACTAACAAGTATGGTGAATTTGAAATAGCAACTTCCGTTGGCGATCCTGCTGGCTCTGCTGACATGGGGGGAAAGCTTAATGAACGCCAAACATGCTTTACCATTCTTAAAGATCATGGCATTGACACTAAGGCAGCAAAAACCAACAAGTTCTTGCCTAGAAGAGAATCTATTGCAAGAAGGCTAACTACTCTTGTCGATGGTGAGCCAGCAATCATGTTTGGCCCTGATGCACCAAGAACCCGAAAGGGCATGAAAGGTGCCTATCATTATCGAAAGATCAACGTAGCTGTAGGACAAGGCGAAACTAAATTCAAAGAAGAGCCAGAAAAAGATCAATACTCACACCCACATGACGCATTGCAGTATATCGGCCTAGAATATGATAACTTTAAGGCTCCTGAAACTACTCAGAAAATTAACTCTTTACTCAATAACTTAGGCTATGGAAATAGCGGACGGAGGTTTTAAATGGCTGTATCTAGTTACCTATTAGGCGATCGTGCTGATGACGAAACAGCAGATAGAAACCTCACGGAAGACGAAACTTTATCGCGTACTGTTGAACGCGTTAATGATTGGTTCAGCTACTTTAATCAAAACATAGAAAATGCACGTGATGACATCTATTTTGCCGTGATAAATCAGTGGGATCAAGATCTATACTCGGAACGTGTTCAGCAAGGCAAGGCATGTCTTCAGATTAACTTTATTTACTCAATTATTGCGTCATTAGTTGGCCAATATCGCAAACAGACTCCAGAGTTTAAAGTATTTACAATAACTAACGAGACCAACCCACAAGTAAAAGTAGATCAAGATATGATCGATATTTACGACGGCTTAATGCGCCAGATATTCTTTGATAATAACTCTTCTATCATATTTCAGCAAGTTGGTGAAAGTGCTCTACTGCGTGGATATGGGGCTATTGTTATTAATGTTGAGTATGAGTCTGATTTTTCATTTAATCAAGTTCCTAAGTTTAGATGCATTGACGACCCATTGATGTGTTTCTTTGATCCAACAGCCAAAGAAAGTACTAAAGCAGATGGAAGATACTGTGGTGAAGTAATTACCTATTCTTTACAAGAGTTTAGGGATAAGTTTCCTCAATCTAAATACGCAGAAGAGGGAGCATTGCCAACTTCATTTCCTATTACTCAAGTAGATAGAGAATTTGAGAGCTTTTGGCGCGCAGAAGAATGGATTAGAGTAGCTAACTGCTTCGTTAAGCAGGCATATCCCATAGAAATTGCCCAACTAAGTGACGGCAGATCAATGCTGCTAGCAGAAGCTAAGAAAGAAGTCGAAGAACATCAGCTCTTAATGGAAACAGTTAAGCGAAAAGAGAATGCCCTTAAGAAGAAACTTGCTAAGCGTGGTCATGTTATTAATGACAAGTCTTTCTTAGACAATCACGAGCCACTAGAAATTGTTGATACACGTGACTCTATTGACTACAAGATTATTAACTACGTGATGACGCCAGATGAGATATTAGAAGAAGCAGTCTGGCCTAGCAAGATTATGCCAGTTATCTTTGTCGATGGGCATAGCCAATATATTGATGGAAAACAATATACGAAGTCATTCCATAGAACTGCTAAAGATGCCCAAAAAGTAGTGAACTATACGGCATCTGAAGCCATTGAAAACTTAATGAACTCGCATAAATCTCAATGGATAGGAACGCCAGAAAACTTTGCTGGTTATGAAAACGTATGGAGAAACCCATCTTTAGCAACAGGAGCTTTAGTAGCTAATCGTGATGCGTCAGGAAATTTGCCAGAACAACAACAGCCACCTACTATTTCGCCAAACTTCCTCCAAATGTTTCAGCAGTCTGCTCAAGATATCAAGGCTACATTAGGGTATTACGAGGCAAATACTGGAGAACAAGGCAAAGAAATATCAGGCGTTGCTATTGCAAACAGAGCTAAACAAGGAGCGATGGCAAGCTTTGTGTACTTTGATAACTGGGGCAGAGCTATTGAACAAACAGCTAAATGCATCATGTCGCTTATTCCGGCTCTTTATGATAATAGCCGTAACATCATGATAAGAACTGAGAAGGGAGAGCAGAAATCAGTAGCTATTAACAAGCCTAATGGTCAAGATTATGATAATGACATGACTAGCGGAAACTATGGTATTGAAGTATCTGTAGGATCTAACTACGAGATTCAGAAACAAGAGAATCTTGATGCGCTGAAAGACTTGATGGCAACACTTGCCCCAACTAATCCTGAACTCGTTGGCGCACTTGCTGATCTATACGCTGCCAATACTGACCTAGAAAATACTACGCAAATTGTAGATCGTATTCGTGAGTTAATTTTAGGAAAGAGTCCGCAAGATATTCTTCGTGAAGAAATGGACTTGCCTCCATCACCACCCAAGCCAAATCCTCAAGCAGCTATGATGCAAGCTGAACAACAAGCTAAAATGGCAGAACTGCAATTGAAAGCTCAAGAAATCAAGCTAGAGCACGATTCTAGAATGGCAGAACTGAACTATAAGACTCAAGAACTACAGCTAAAGATGATACAAGCGAAGAATGAGGCCGACAAGATAGCAATGATGGCACAAGATAACAGAGTAGAAATATACAAAGCCGATAAGTCATTAGAGGAAATAAAAACAAGTACTGCTGCCGAAAGATATAATTCAGACTCTGATGAAAGAGTTGCGAAAATAGAAGCATTGTCAGCTGCTCATACTGCCGCTATGCAAGCCCATGAGAAAAGCATTGAGCTTCATAAGATGGAATATGAGTCTAAGTCAGATAAAGAGTAAGTAAGCATTCCCGCTAATAAAGGTTGTTCGACAATTCTTTATTAGCGGAACTTACTAATAAAGAATCCCGTTATTAAAGTTTATATCGCAATTATTTAATAACGGGATACACCAATAAAAATATACAAAAAATATTATTTAGTATAATATCATATTTTTATGATATCACATACAGGAAATTGCATGGGCATGCATACTGAGCTGTTGCTCAAGTGCGAGATATATGAAGATATAAACGACAATACTCACGATGTGTTGTGTTATCTTTTTAATGACGCAAAAAAGCCTGATAAATTGCCAGACCATGAGTTCTTTAAAAGAGAAAGATGGCATCAAATAGGAAGCATGTCTAGCTTCTATCATGTGCCATTTTCTTCATCTAAATACCGAAATGCATTAAGTGAAGGAAAAAAAGGCGGCCATATCTTTTCAAGAAGCGACCTTAAAGATTATCATGGTGAAATAGAGTGCTTTATTGATTGGGTAATGCCATATATTAAAGAATATGCAGGTCATTGCATTGGCTGGACATGGTACGAACAAGAAAACTCCCCAACTTTAATATATAAAAAATAGATTAATACATCAAAGGCCCAATTAAGGGCCTTCTTTTGTTAGCAAAGACCTTTTTCAGCCTTAGGCAATGCCTTACCGCAATCAGCGCTAACGTTGCCACCGAAAGGCATCTTAACATCTTTAAGGCCATAGCCATTGCTGCTAACGCCGGGTTTAGCAATTCCACGCGTCATTTTCATGGCGTCGCTCATTGCTGGCTCACGGCTCATTTTCTTTGGAGCATCTTTGTACATAATATTAACCCTTATAAGTAGTTGAATAAATTTAATATTAACACACTGCCATTATTTATTGTTGTCAACATGCGCATAAAAAGAAGCCTCGAAAGTTGCGCATTGCTAAGAGGCGTCGAGGCTATATTGCTATTATTATAGCAAGTTCTTATTTCTTCTTAAAGGATTTAAGAGTTTTTGCCAATGCCACTTCTTTTCGAATCGTTGGATTTTTAGACTTTGCACCTTTAGCAAGCTTCTTTTCAGGTATTTTTTTACCTTCAGGAACCCCTAAATTTTCATGTAAAGCACCTTTGTTTTTAGTTGCTTCTGCAATCCAATTTTTCTTAGCCATGTACAGCGCCTTCAATTGTTTCAACCAAAGACTCAGCAGCAGCAACAACTGGCGCAGCTTCAGGGCATGCGGCATCAATTACGGCTTCAGCAACAGGCATAGCTTGATCAACTAATGACTCTGGCTTAGCTTCTACTGGAGCAGCAGGAACGGCGCCCTTAACTCCAGCAACAATGGCATTAACGTGATCAACTGCATCTAAGTCATGCGACTTAAGCGACATCTTGCAAACATTACGAATAGCGGTTAATACTTCTTCGGTAAGTTCTAAAAAGTTCACGATAACACCCCGTTTAATTAAAAATAATATTTAACACAAATAATACTAATTGTCTACTATTTTGCAACCCATCCAGTATTGCCAGATCCACTTTCTTTAATATACAGGGTCGTATTTGCGCCGCCATCTATTCTTAAGTACAAAGATCCGACATTAGCAGTCACAACAGTTTCAGGTGATCCAGTTCCAGACATTATCGTTAGCGGATTATTAGTCAGCTTAGTTACTGTCCCAAGAGCATTTACGTCAAACTTGTTTGGGAATGTTTGATCGTCAATAAATACAGGTGCACCGCCAGATGTTGTACATTCAAATCTGTATGGAACAGCATCAGAAATGTACACATTGACAGGAAGCTTGCCACTTGAGCTCATAGTAAGCGTAGTTGCATTAGGCGTAGTCAATCCTGAGTCTGAATAAGTTGCAAGAGGAGTGGCCGACCCTCCTGCATATGACTTAATGGTGCCAGCATTAAGCACAGCGCCAAGTCGGTCGTAGAACACATTAGCAGTATTAAAAACAAGAATGGCCGTCATTATGGGGTGCCCCCGTCTGTTATTATCCAAGTATAAGTTGTGGTGAGCGTTGCCCTTGCTGCAACCCCATTAACTCCACCTGAGGTGGTGTCATAATGGCTATTGCCTCCACTAAATGTTACTCCAGAACGAACGACTTGGGCAGCCCACCCTGCTAATAAATTATTGTAATTTGCATTAGATAAAGTTACCCCTGTAAACATGCCTCCGCCTCCTAATCCAACTAATGCCGTAACATTCCACGATCCTATGTTCTGGTTGAATGATGTGGCGTTATTGAACATCTGGTTCATTGTTGTAACTTTAGAGGTATTCCATCCGCTTAAGCTTTGGTTGAAAGATGTGGCGCCACTGAACATCTGGTTCATTATTGTAACATTAGAGGTATTCCATGAGCCTATGTTCTGATTGAATAATAGGCATGATTGAAACATGGCAGACATATTTGTAACTTTAGAAGTGTTCCAGGCTCCAATGTTCTGATTGAATACTAGGCATGATCTAAGCATATTGTTCATATCTGTAACATTAGAGGTATTCCATGAGCCTATGTTCTGATTGAATACTGAAGCGTTAATAAACATTAACGACATATTTGTAACACTTGAAGTATTCCAAGATCCAATGTTGCCATTGAAAGCTGAAGCGGTATTAAACATGCTGCTCATATCTGTAACATTAGAGGTATTCCATGAGCCTAGGTTCTGATTGAATAATAGGCATGATTGAAACATGGCTGACATGTTTGTTACATTGCTGGTATTCCAGCCATTTAAGGCTTTATTAAATACTACGCAAGCCGCAAATGCCCCTGTCATATTGGTGATAGAAGACGTATCCCAGAAATTAACGGATGGTATTGTTCTTAATAAAGAACACGATCTAAATGCAGACGCTAATGATGTTGTTACAGTCAAGTCAAGAATATCAATTGCGGTAATTATTAAATTAGCACACCCGTTGAAGTACCCACCTTCAGAGGTGCCAAGCTGCATTGTTCCCCACTGATCAACTTTTAGCAACTTAAGCTTATCTCCACCATTATTAAAAACAAATCCTCTAAATGTTCCTGTTATTGATACTACGTATATTCCAGCAGCGCTGTATGTATGAGTCCATGCAGCATCATTATAGGTGGTGATTGTACTTGTGTTGCCGTCACCCCAGTTAACAACACAATTATATGAACCTGTAACTACGGTAGGTATAGTAATCTGCGTGCTAGTTGATGTTCCAGCCTTAGTTGTGTCCCATTTAGTAATGAATTCTCTTGCTCTCCACCCACCAACTAGCATTTTTAACATTATCTATATCTCACCATTGTTAATGCCCCAAAAGCCGTGCATGTTCCAGCTGAAAATGTTGCTTTGGCTTTCAAGTACAAAGTTCCTGACGTTGATGTATTAAAAACATATGAAATTGGCGTCGTAGATCTTGCTGTAACACCAACCACGAAAGGAGTGCCATAAGATGTGTTATCAGTAGTTTGGCCAGTAGTAGATACGCCTGAGGCAGTTCCTAGAAATGACTGAAGCTCAGTTGCCGTTATTCCTGTACCAATGTAAGTTGGGTTAGCGGTAACCAGCCAATCACCGGCAGTGTATGCGACGCTTGTGACCACTGCTACAGTGGCGGTAGTCAATGATACCCCTGAGGATGCAACAATGTTTTGAAGAACCTCTCCTACATATCCCGTAGATGCTGTCGATGCGTCCGTAACGCCTATTCCTTGATTAACAGGAAAGCCAATCCAAGCGCTATTTGTTCCAGCTATGCCGATATAAGTTGATTGCAGAGCCGTTTGATTTATTGCTGGCGCAGTGCCGCTATTAATCGCAAAAGTAATATTAGACCAAGCAACAGACCTTCCGCCAGTTGCATCCTGAACCAACTCAAGAATAAATTCTTTTTCAGTTAGGGCGCTTACTGTTGATGCAAGCGTAATCGTCGTATTAGCAGTTAAAACTATTTTCTGATATGCGCCATTTGCTGGGTCAATGGTTATAGAAGATCCTGAGTTAGCAGCAAACTGCTTGTTAATAATTGCAGGGCCTGTGCTATTGGTTATTTGTCCAGAAACATTTAGAGTAGTTGCTACAACTCCTGTTGAGTTGGTAGTAGTGGAATTAACCGTAACAATATTGCCGGTGG
>JGI24890J29729_1000278_pt1 | contig 37344 bp, 55 predicted proteins | sample FreactcultureFD7_FD_29729 | JGI IMG/M metagenome (IMG submission 29729)
CAGTTTTTCCAATCAGTTTTCTGTTCGTCGACACTTCTCATCGACTCGAACGTCTCTTTAGAAATTGACCGTTGTGAAAAGAGAACACGGAGTGTTGGACTGCGAAAGGTAGCGATAGACAGAGACGCTAGATTCGTTATTTCGTCGACGTCGTTGAAACTGAGATCAGAATTTCGCAAGTCTCGTTTTTTCGCAGTCAAGGGTTTCCTTTGAATACGTGCTTTGGGAATAAAACAGCGCTGCGTACTCGAAAGAGAGCGGTAGCCGGAAGAGTGACGAGAGTGAGGAATGTCGAAAGAAATGTACTTGTAAACGCAAAACGACGAAGAGTAGGTTTACGACAACATAGACGATACCCTCCTGAGGGAACAACAGCCTCCCTCATCCCATCCATCCGTTCTGTCCTCCCTCGAATATCCTCCTCTCGATTCCCTCAATAACCTCGCAACTTTTCTTATCCTCCCCCATTTCGAGTTTGACGATCTCCCACATCTTCATCCTCGTTTCCCGCTCCAATGCAACTAGCTCAGTGATTGCTTCGAACGAATCAAAGCCGGCTCGGAACAGGATCGAAGCGATGAGGTTGATTGTGTCAGGTGAAGTCGACGAAGGTGAAAGAGCGGAGATGAATGAGATAAGTTCTGGAGGGATGGAGAGCGCAGTATCTTGCGAGAGAGGAGATGCGAGACGAGAGGTAGCTGATGCGAGATGAGGGGGAAGTTGACGAGCGGCGAAGAAGGAAGAAGAGGAGGGAAGTCGAGGTGGTGGCATTTGAGAGGAAGGAGCGGGAGGGAGAGGTCAATGTTGAGAGATTTGACTGCAAGAGGGGCTGAAAAATCGACGGTTGTGCGGGTGCGGTGACTGGACTTGCAGAGGAAAGAACGGGATTCGAAGAAAAGGTTGGTTCTGCGAGAGGAGGAGCGGAAGTCGAGGGAACTGCATGCGTTAGATCTCGAGTGGACAAGCTTCCCGGTGCGACAGGAGACCGTACTGGAGCAGCGGAGTTGGGGGTCGCAGATTTTTGAGAAGGAGGAGATGGTCGAGCTCCAGAAGTCGGGGAGGAAGCTGCTTGAACAGGAGATTGAGGGGACGGCCCTTGATGAGTGATACGAGAAGGTTGAGGAGAAACGGTGGAAGCAGGGACGGATTTGGGAGAAGAAGGACAAGGTCGAGGTTGAGGAGATTTGGTCGATTTCGATTGAGCCGAGAGTTCGGGCGATGGAGCTCGCCGACCGATTGACGTCTCTCGAGTCTTCGTGTTTAGTTGACGAAGACGTCGAGGAGATGAAATGGGTTCGGGTGAAGCGGAAGAAGAGCAATAAGCTGAATCTTCGTCGGAAGAAGAGGATGAAACGCGAGAAGCTGATTTGTGCTGTGTTCGCTTCGATATCGAGGTCGGTTGCTCGATTCCGGATGTTGGAGCGCCGAGCACTACCGCTGAGGGATCCGGTACGAATCGAGAGACTTTCTTGTTCGAACTCTGCGAAAGGAATAATAATCAATTAGTCGATGCGACGGTTATGGATTGCGATGAAAGGCTTACGTGAGCTCGTTCGACCTGATCCTCGTCATCCAGTCGACCGTTTGTATCAAACTGCTTCAAAGCTTTGACGAGATCTTCTTTCCTCACCATCGGCCTCCAAGTCGGATCGTTCACCAAAGCATCCCTCTTCTCGTGCTTGTGATCGTAGGTAGAAGTGGAAAGAACCTTCCATCTACCACTTGGCGTCTCCCCATCGACTTTGGTCATCGCAGCGCCGTTAATTCTGAAATCGCAACCCGTTACGGCACAGCGGTACACAGCAGCATTTGAGCGTGAGTTTCGCACTGCGCTATAGCCCCACGTTACGATGAGGCTGATCGCAGCGTGGCAGTAGAGAGAAGTTTCGGAAGGGAAGATGTCGCCAGGTTGAGGTAGATCGATTCGGGAGTGTGAAGTTGAACTTTTAGCTGAGCCTGCCGAGTTGAGCTGTACTGGTGTAGCGCTAGTAGTGTGGTCGATGAGGAAAGGGTCCGCTGCGCAACAAATATTCGAGACGTGAGCATCAGAGAGAGACGAAAAAGGCTCGAATACTCACCTCTTTTGACCGGACGAATCGGCTTTCTCTTTACGCCTTTGCTGACTGACAGAGAGTAAGGTTTAACCTCGAGCGTAGCTAAATCTCGGCTCTCCAGTTTTGTGTGTTCTGCTCAGAAGAAATAATCTAGTTCGATGTCAGCTGCGAAATTGAGACGAGAGATTGACGTACGAATGAGTTTATCGACGGTTGAAGACGCCGAAGCGACAGTGTTTGCTTGTTGATACCATTCACTCGAATCCCAAGGAGAACAGGTGTGCGATTTGATTTCCCTTAGGGCTGATAATGCTTCGGCACCATGCAAGTGAGGAGTTCCGATTTCGAAATCGTAAAAAGCGAGTGCGAGCTTTGATGATACGATCGGGAACGTTTCGATATTCTTGAGCTTACAGAAGGCGTCGTAGGCAGCGAATTGTCGCAACAGTTCATTGATTCGGGATCGATCCTTTGGCGTTCGGCGGAGTTCAGCAACGTAATCCGCGAGGAGCTGACGAGCTTCTTTCTGACGTCGACTGACTGCAAAATCCCGCAAGAGTGAACGTCAGCTCAAGAGCTCAGGCAGAACTACGACGACGCACTTCTCCCAGTTGTATCTTTCTTCTTAAACCATTCATAAAGCGAATCCTTCTCCTCCTCAAAGAACTTTCTGGCCGTTTTGTGCAAGAGCTGGAAAGACCGCGGCTGAGTTGGATCGAGACTGAAGTCTAGTTGGGGAAGGGTCAATTTGTATTTTGAGTTTGAAGTGACGAGGACGTCGTGGTCGGAATCCGCATCCCCTGCAGGAACCGGCACTTCGCCTTCCTCCAAATCCATTGATACCTCTCTTTCCTTTCCCGTTCCACCCTTCCCCCTTCCAAGTTCAGCATGGTCGGTAGCGAAACGTCGTTGTTTCTGTCGTTGAGGCTGGGAACCGGTACTGAGGGCTCGTTTCTGTGCGAAGGGTGGACGTTGTGAAGTAGCAGGAGTATCGAGATTGATGGGAGGAGGCAGCTCAGAAACGGGTTTGGGAGGGAGAGAAGGATGTGTTCGAGTTTCGGAGGAGGTCGAGGGAATCGGTTCGAGGTTGTAGGGAGTGAGAGTGGGAGCAGGAGCAGGACGTGGCGGGGATATTGAAGAGGCAACTGACTCGTGATGAGGAAGACTGGCGTCGTAAGTGAGGGAAGGAGCGGGAAGAGCCTTTTCGAGTGGTGAGGAATGGGTCAAGATCATTTCCGTTGAGGTATTCATGGAGATGGCTGGAGGCGCTGAAGGAGCTGGAGGAGGCGGCGGAAGAGGTATTGGTCGTTGTGAAGGAGTCGGAGCGGTTCGAGGAGGAGGAGAAGGGGGAGATACGATAGAGTCGAGGGCTTCCTTTCTAATCGACTCGGCGAGTTGAGCGCTGAAGGGCGTTTCAAACGTGGATGATCTACGATGAATGAGCATAGGCTGATCTCGGAACTGCGGAGGAAGACGCTGTTTGACCGATAAGGGAGGTCGTCGAGAAATTCGTGAACAGTTATTCGGCTTCTTCACAGACAAGGTAGACGCTTACCTCTGCTTGATCCTGCTTATTAAGTAATCCACCAACCTCCTCCACCATACCGGAACGTCCGCTGTCTGCAATAGATGAAGCCGATGCTTTCGGAGGCTCTTCTTGCAGAATTGTTGTCACCGAGTCGATGTATAGCTGTGACCAATCTGACGGTCGCTGTATCTGCTTCTGAGGAGTATGGGTTGATTGAGTAGTCGCGGACGTAGTCGCTAGGGGTCGAGGTGAAAGGGGAGACGGGTTCGGAGATGGTTCAAGGGCATTCGATAGTGGACGAGTTGAAGCAGGGAGGGCAGTATCGTTCGGGGACGGAAGGGTGTTGAAGCTTGTATACATCTTCCTGGTCTGCACGAAGCAGCGACTGATGACGAGCTGACCAAGCAGAGAGTGTTTCAGAGAACAAAGAAGAATTCTTAGAATTTCGCAACCCTCGCTGTTTCGTTCTGCGCCCAATTTTTACTTTTGACAGTCGTCTATGTTTAATATACTCCTCTACCACTCTGATCGAGCAGAATAAGCAGCCCTCGTCCACTTCTCGCTCGCCCGTACAGCTTGAAACATTTCTTTGCGATTTTTTTTCGCTTCTCTACCCTTTAACCCGAACAGCGTAGTATCTCGAAGAGACTGTGAAACTCCTGTGAAACTGTCGACCTTTGCAACGACTTCTCACCGAAATCTGAATCCCCCCCACATCGATCTGTTTCTCCTCCCTTCTCTCTCTCCAACTTCAGCGTATCACCTTCAAACAAGTACCCAATATTCTCAATCACACCTCGGTCGGCGCTGGTAGTCCTTCCTCCCTCCCTTCCTCTACCAACAGCCAGTTCCGACCCCTTTGAAACATAACGAATCATCCCATTCCCCGCCTCTTCAACAACAACGTTTCAAGGCTACAAAGATGCCTCACAGTACATACTTTACTGATCTACTAGCTGGTCAACCCAAGCAAGCGATGGGCAAGAGCTGTCTTCATCCAGGATCGTGTTGGGTGGGAGTTCAGAGAAGTGGTAGAAATAGCTACGATGTCAAAGTAAAGATTGATGCGTGAGTACAAGTGACTCCTATTGAATCAGTAACACCCGAAGCTGATTAGATGAAGAGGACTCGCCTCAGAGTCGATATCGAAAAGGGCACTTTGGCTGGTACTCTCGAGATTAGGGATCTGACGCCAGAGCTTGACAGTCTAGTCACATTCTTCGAGTTCGTAGCTCTCTCATTCTACCTTGCGAAGTAGAGCCTTCAAGAATTGACCCGCCTTTCTGACATTTCGCAGAGGTGAAATTATTTCTGAATCTGGTCCAGGATTCTTGACGGCAAACTATGGAGCGTCGAAAGAAGACGATATGCGACACTGGAGACGTTTCCCTCCCTTCACGAGAAATCGACTCGAACAACAAATGAGTGGGCCAAATCTAAACTTGCGAGGAGCTAGCAAGAAACCTTACATTTTTATGAGGTGGAAAGAGAGATTCGTCTTGCCTGAGCACAAGATTGAAGCCATACATGGAGCAAGCTTTGCTGGGCTGTACTATGTCTGTGAGTCGTTGGCGGCGTGAATTACCCAAAACGACCAAAATTCACCTGTCATTTTCCACAGGTCTCGACTTCGAACCCGCTTCTTCCGACTTGTTCGCGGAAGCGAGTCCTTCACTTCATCGCAGCATCTCTCCTCCCTCTGCACGCCCATTCAGTTTCGCAAACCCTCTCCCTCGCCGGCGTCCTAGTCAACTCAATACTCCCTCTCAACTCGCACAAACTCGACCTACTCTCTCTCCCTCGCTCCTACAACCTCCGATAGCTCCTCCTCTCCCAACTCCTCCAATCACGATCGAGCGACCTATTCTCTCGCCTCGTTCAGTCAGTTACGCCGCTGCTCTAAGAGGAGCAACTCCATCGTCAATCGATTCGACTTCATCGAGTATCGCCCCGTCCTCCGTCTCCTCCCTCTCAAACTCCCTCGCGCAATCTCAATTGAGTATCACTCCTCCTACACCCTCGACGACTCCACCTCCCGAACTCCCAACCCCTAAATTCGAATATGATTCCCTACCCCTCTCTTCTACCTCTGAGCTTCCCAACTCGCCATTCTCATCAAGTGCTGCAACTTCATTCCTCGATATGACACAGTCTCCTGCACTCGCCAACCCGAATGACGAGAGAGGGTTTTCGTCCCCTCCTCTCGTCAGCTCTGTGGAATGGCCTCAACCTTCCCCTACCTTATCTCAACGATCAGGTTTCAGTCCTCCTTCACCTGCACAAGACTTCATTCAGGATCGACCTGGCACAAACGCGAGAAGAGGTCGGAGGAGGAATCAAGCTAGTGAGGAGGAGGAAGAAAGGGAGGATTTCGGAATGAAAAGTTGGACTGAAGCTACTCTCACAGGCGTGCGTCTCCTCTCCTCCGCCATCCTGTAATGCTGCTGTACAGTGCTGACGAAAGAGCTTGAGCGTACAGTTCTATCATTTCGCATGTTCGGAACCTTATCAACAATTATCGCTCAAATATCTCCCTACCACGAATGGAGGTTCTCAGGAGTTCTCATTCTGTTGACGGGGTTCACCCAACGCTTCAGATCACTCTCTCTTGCGTGAAGGGTGGATTGAGGTTGCTCGTCGTCGCCTACGATTCGATTTCGTTTGTATAAGTTACTCAAAGGTCTCGCTTTCTCATTCTCTTTTGTCGTTGTTTTCTCGTCACTCTCTCCCCTCTATTGTATTTCCCGTCATACCTCTTTGTCGCTTGTAACATCCCACAACGTCTCAAATGGAATTCTCAAATTTTCCCTTTCATCGACTCCTGCTCAATGAAAAGTTGCCGTCATAATCTATTGCTTCCCCCCACTTCACTTTCATCTCACCTCAAACTCGACCGAACTATGCGAGTTCAATGCGCTACGTATAATGGACATTTGGGTGAAGGACAATCAGTGCTACCTGGTCAGAGTGGGAAGGAAGAAGTTGAATTGGCGAGTTGGTTGAACGCTACTCTCGCTAGAGATGGCAAAGGTGAATCGGATGCTCCTGATTTAGTCGCTGTCGGGTTTCAGGAAATGATACCACTCGTACGTACTCTCCTGCTCTCAGTGGACTCGTAAACATTGACCGAGATAAAGTGAGGCTATTGAACAGCATCTAGCCCTCGCTGGATTCACTTCGACCGCTTTGGACCTACATGAAGATAAACTCAAACTTGCGATTGAAGAAACTCATTCCAGGGAGAAAGGAGAGAGGGAGACATATTCTCTCGTCGGTCGGAAATCTTTGGGAGGAATCGCATTATTGCTCTATTCGAATGATCGCACTCTCACTTCGAGGGTCGCGAATGTTCATGTGGCGACGGTGGGGTGTGGGATCATGAATCTGATGGGAAATAAAGGAGCGGTCGGGATTCGATTGGGGTTGAAAGGGGAGCGGAAAGAAGAGAGTTGGACGTTTGTGACGGCTCATTTGGCGGCGCATCAAGAACAAGTGGAGAAGAGGAATCGGGATTGGAAAGAGATTACTCAGAGATTGGTGTTCGTCGAACAAGGGCGAGAGGGAAGCGAGAGAGGTTTGTATGAGACTGGGAATTTATTCGTTTTCGGCGTGAGTCTCTTCCTCTGTGCCACTCCGACTTTCTTTTCCATGCACCTGATATTAATCATCTCGTCCTCTCATTAGGATCTCAACTATCGAATCTCCTTGACCTCCCCGAAACGATTAGCCCCTCACGTCCTCTCTCACCACATTCAAACGATTTGTTCCCCCTTATCCGACTCTTCTTCTCTCGCTTCCTCCCTTTCGATTCTCCTACCTCACGATCAACTCCATCAGCAAACGTCGCTCTCAAAAACCTTGCATCACTTGCAAGAAGCTCCGATCACGTTTCCGCCTACTTACAAGTTCAAACCCGGTACGAGAGACACCTACAAGACGTTCACGAAGCGGATTCCCGGTTGGTGTGATCGAATCTTGTATTTGAGCAACACGGCGGAGGAGGTAGAGTGCGAAATGTATAGGAGTGAAATGGATTTCACGGCGAGTGATCATAAACCCGTTCGTTCCTTCTTTCCTTTCCTTCCTCTCACTCTTCTTCTCCAAGCTGAGATACTATCGTCGAATTCCGTTAGGTCGTGGCAATCTTCAAAGTCCCACCTCCCTCTTCCTCTTCTTCTTCCTCCTCCATCTCATATCGACCTTCTCCCTATCCACTCTCGACGACTTGGCGACGTTCTCAAATCGTAGGGACCGCTCTCGATCGACTAGTCGGGTTGATCTGGAGTTTGATCGTCTTATTGGGCTTCGGAAAGGATGCGAGATTGGGAGTCGTGAATCTAGTGACGGCTGCTATGGGAGCTTGGCTATGGAGAGGTGGCTGGTTATTGGCTTAGCTGGAGAGAGGGGCTTTCGCTTGACTGGGCGCGGGACAAGCGAGCGGGATGGGGCCCGAAGGGAAGGAGCGAAAGATATCGTCGAATGAACTGTCGTCGGTTCTGAGTGGAGTTGACTCGCATGGATTTCCATCCAAAGTATCACTGTCTCTTATCTTGTGTGTTTCTTGTTGGAAGCATCTTGTCTTGTTGTCAAAAGCATTTGTCGCTGCTCTCGAAAATTTCTGACGAGGTCGCGGAGAGCGACGGAACGGAAGTGATTTCTCGTCTTGACTGGACAGAGTCTCGGGAACGGCTAACTGGCATAACAAAATGCACGAAGCGGCAATAAAGTGCGAAATGGAATAGCGAGAGTCGAGTAAGTTTGCTTTGTTCGCGAAATCCTCCTTTTCTCTGCTCTATCGTGTCAGAACCTCGAGCGCGCTCACTGTGAAGCTAACGATCAAGATCTGAATCGCTCGCCGACAGCTCAACGTTCGCTTGCAGCTACAGCTCATTCCCTATCGACTTTCCTCCGCCCATCTCCAAACTCTGATCTTCCTTCATCACAACCTCCAACGACGCCATCTACGACTCCCCGAATAGCTTACTACACCAAGACGCAACTCCAGAGACCGTCCAAATCATCACAGCAAGGCTTAGACCCCAGGAAGAGAATTCTACCAACAAAGCCCCCAAAACTATCGACTTTTTCGACTCAACAGATTGATCCTCCTAGTCTAGCGCAAGAGATCGAGAAGCAAAGACATATACTGGATCAAGCAGAGGTAAGCGTCCACTCTGCCTGGCTATGAGCTGAATAATTGTTTAAGAATTTTTCAATGGCATCCCTTATCGGTCAAACATCGACTCTCTCAGCAGTGTTAAGCACAGGATAGCTTACTTCATCGTTGGAAATCACCTTGGCGGAGACTTGCCCGCATTCAGCTCTTCGAACCGATGGAGTGGGAACGGCTCGACATAATCATGGGCCCTCCTCGATCCGTTGCTGTCGCTCAGCGTAGGCCACTATCGACTTCCACCTTGTCATCTTCAGCTTCACTGCCCTCTTCACTCCAACCCATGTCAAGCAAAGAATCGAATCATTCAACCTCGTCTCCTTCGATTGTACCCAAATCCGCACTTCTACCTCCTCCGCCATCTCGAGCTGTTGCTGTCCCTCGCTCAACCTCAACTTCCTCTTCACTACCTTACCGGCCTCCCGCTCTCGCTGCTCACGACGTACCATTCCCCCGAACTTCTTCCGATACTCGACCTCGTTCAGTCCTTTCTTCCAAACCTGTCTCCGCTCTGCCTTCTCCGGCCAATCTCGACACTTCCAGTACTTCGCAACGTCGAACTATAGCTCAGAAGCGATTCTTCGGCACCGGTTTCACATTCGAACAGGAACCGCAAAAACGACAACGTCTCGCTTCTAACGACGATGAACTTGGGAGTATAGAGAAGGGGAAGGGGAACGGGAAGGAGAAGGAGAGGGAGGTATCGAAGGAAGTGGAGGAAGGCGAATTAGCGGTCTCTGGAAAAGCCAAGGACTCCAACGGCGAGCAGATCACCCGGAGTAGTGAGCTTGTCGCAGCTCCCCTCGCCGCGTGCTTGCCCGAGCTTACGCTTTGCATTGACATTACACAGCGGTGGGTCTCATCAACAACTCCGCTTCTACAGCCGTGCCGACACAAGCTGCCTCGGTCGATTCGGCCAATCGTTCCACCTCGCGACAAATCGATCTACCTCAACCTGGCGACATCTTTCCCTCGGAGGAGTCTCTATATTGTCATACCGGCGTCGCTCTTACTTTGACATGGGGCTTCAGTGCTATCCGTCGTCTCAACGCCGCTTCCGTGCAGTATGACTGCACGATAAAGGGTTGCGCGTTCAAAATCAAAGCCGACGCCGTCACCCAAGTTGACGGAATGGGACTTACTACTCGTTGGCACGTCAAATCAAACTCTGTCTACAATCACACGCACGACAGGCGAGAAGCTTTGGTCCTCGACCCGAGTTGGAGACCAACGATAAGGAAGGAAGAAATTGTGAAAGGTTGGAAGCAATTCGATGAGAATGGTCGACTCGACGACGAAGACCAAGTAAAACGAGCCTCTGTGAGTATACTGTCGATAATGGGTCCTCTCTTCGTCGAGCTAATTGAGTCGTTTCCTCAAATCGCAGACTTCGGAAAAGAAAGTCTCTCGATTCGTACCGGATCCATCGGCGGTATTGCTCGGCGCTCCAACTCTATCGGTCAAGCGGTCAACACCAGCACTCGAACGATCAAAATACAAATCAGCTCACATCTCATCCTCTTCCTCCGACGAAGGTTCAGTCTATTCCGCCTCCTCCGCCTCACCTGAACCTGCTCCATCACATCAACCTTCCGCGAAGCTCAAAGCTCGAGAGAGAATCGCCCGACAAGCGCGAGCGCCTTCACCTGAGCTCTCAGCTCCATCGGAATCGAAACCTGTTCGAACGATATCTCCTCCGACTCGTCCTACTCCTCCTCCTCCCAAACCGGCACCTCCAACCCCCGGTTCTGACAGTATTGCTCCTATCCCTCATGAAGGATCATCCACTCCAGTACCTGACCAAGCATTCGCCTCGACTTCTGCGGCTCGACCCACTGTACCTTCGAATCCTGTGCTCTCCGCTGCAACTCCAGCCATAGTTCCCGCTCAAGCCTTACCCTCTCACCCCGTCTTACAACCGACTCCATCGACGTCCGCTCCACCCGCACCTTCCTCCTCGATGCCACCACTTCGAATTCCCTTCTCTTCTTCCTTCTTCGCCGCTCGTCGACTTCCACCTCATCTTACATCGACCACCTCTCGTCTATCATCTCCCCTCTCGCAAGCTACCGCCCTTTCGATCCCTCCAGAACTCCTCTCGTTCATTTCGTCTCTCTCCCCTTCGTCGACTTCGCTCGAAAAGGTCAAACTCATCGCCTCGATCCTTTTCCGAGCTGGGTACGACTCGTTCGAAGCGATCACTGAGCTAGTTGCATTCGAGAGGGAAACGAGGAGGAAAGTGTGGGAGATCGTCAAGCTTGAAATGGGGGAAGATAGGGAGAATTGCGAAGTAGTCGACGGGATTGAGAGGAGGATCGTCGAAGCAGGCGAAGAAGGTTGGAATGATTGATGGGATTGACAACGTGTTGTCAGTAAGTCGTTGTCGTGATCTACCTACTCGTTAGTATTTCTCGAAATACATTTCCTATGTCGAGGTGATCGAGTTCTCTCATGAAATCTTTGCGTCGTCATCGTGTAAAGCTTTTTTGTATTGCGTATGAACAGATGTGTGACTCGTTGACTTGAGGGAAAGAGTCGGGACGTAAATCGAGGGAGGGCAAAGAGAGGGATGAGGGAAAAGGGAGACTATGCAGTAAAACGAGCGGGAGAGCGAAGTGAGAGAGAATGAAGGGTTTATTGAGCGTGCTGTTCGTACTCAAAGCAAAACGTATCATCAGCATGGGAGTGCGAGAGATTGCGCCGACTTGACGAACCTTTTTAACCCATTCTTGAGCCTGTATATCGAAATCGTTCTCAGCATCAGTCTTGACCCTCGAGAGCAAGATGTGAAGAAGTGTGAGACATACATTTCGGTTGAATTGAGCACGATCAGCGTTGTAGACTTCAGCGATTGATGCGACAAGGGCATCATCGGCTGTACGAAGGAGTGGTATCAAGATCAGCTTCAGGGTACGGCAGAGCTTGGGATATCCATCGACGTACGATTAGGCTCTTGTAGTAACTGAACGAGTGCTCGAAGGACTAGAATCGCGAAGGAAGAAAAAGTCAGTATTGACAAATTTCCAAGGAAGAGTCATGAGGACTCACTTTGTTCGATCTTCGTTGAGGGTTTCCACGCTTCAGCCTGTCCGAACCAGGAAGAGGGAAATCAGTTCAGGAGAGAGAGCCTGAGCTGATGAGAGACTTCGAACGAACCTTTAAAAGTCCCATACAAATCGCTCCATCGTCCGTTACGTTTGGGTGGTAAATTCTTGTAGTCTACGTCAAGAGGAGTTCCCATTCAACTCCGCCTCTTATCGAAGCTGTGCTGAAAGAAAGTGAATCGACGTACGAATTTAACCTATGATTTGACGAAACGAGCGAAATTTGTCAATACTTTCTCCTTTGTTTCGAGCCGAGGGAGAGTGAGACTCACTGTAGGTGATTTGAAAGGGTATTCTACAGGGAATGTCATATCGATCCCAAACTTGCCGCCTGTTGACAAACACTCTCAAGAATCAGTTACTCCTGAATCATCCAACACCTCCCTTTATCAAGTAACTCACCTTGGTAAGCTGAATCTGTGGGACCTTGAATTGTTCCGGTCTGTTCGCTTCCTCGTATCCTGATCAGCTCACGGAAAGAAAGGGAAGATGAGGATGAGGATGAGAGGAAACGAACCCAGTGTCGCAAGTTTGATTCATCCGGTTGAGCGACTACGAAAGGGATAGATTCATTCTGTAATTCAGTGTACTCTTTCGCTAGACGTTTGGTTGCGGCTGCCATGTTGGGAATCGATTGAGAGGGAGAGTTGAAGTTGGAGGAGTGAGCGAGCGAGAAGAACTAAGGGACGACGAACGTTAGTCAATGTTCGATGAAGGAGGTAGATTAAAGCTCACAGTAGCTGAGCGAGTGTTGCAAACGAGAGTTATGGTCGAAAGGATGAAACTGCTGACGTTTGTCAAAGTCCGTCTCTCGAATTTCGCAGAACTTTTTGCAGAGTTGTTTACACTGCTTTACTACGCTTTTATAACACTCGTGAGGGCGCTCTTATCCCGCCAAATGACGAGGGAAGATTCAGAAGGTCGTGTGATATTCCTCTCGCATGTTCGGTCAAGCTTCGGTCACTCGCAGGCATTTTTGTAACCGCTTAACGACTAAATCTGTTTCGTGAGATGGTGTCGCTTTCACTCTGTAGGCGTCGACGATGAGTGTCTCAGGAATTTACCCCTGATCCCTTTCGCAGTTTGGGCGTCACTTAATTTAGTTCACTTTTTGTTTCTCTCCTTCTCCTACTTCACTTTCACTGCCCTTCACTCACGCACACTTCACCACACTACTCACAAACCCCTACAATCAACATGGTGAGCTGCCCTTCAATGTATCTCGAACTCTCCTCGAACTCTAACTGATCCTCGTGAAATCGGCGATCTTTCCTCCTCGTAGAACTCAATGACTGGAAACACCGCAGGGCAACCTGTTGCTCAAGGACAAGGACAAGGTGGAGATGCGTAAGTAACACACTCCCTCTCTCCCCTTTAGAGAGAAGTGTGGAACTTACCTCGTACGTCTTCGTCGTCAGTCTCGATAAGGGAGTCAACACCATCTTGGGCAAATCCGGTCACGGACAATCAGCTTCCACCACTGAGAAGAGTAGGTAATCTCCTTATGCTCTTCGTTGGATCAAATGAGCTGACTCTCCCGTCGTCTTTGTTCCCTCTTAGTCTCCGATGGTATCCGCACTGGATTCAAGAAGTTGACTGGAAAGGATGTCCCCGTCAAGGATCAAGAGTACCGTTAAAACGACGCTTGCCTTTTCCTTCCCTTCTTTGTACCTCTCTACCCAATTCACCCACAAGTAATTCAATACCTCCTTTATTAGTGCCTCATCTCTCTTCCGATCGTCGCCAGACCACGTGAGATTGCTGCTCTCGCAGAGTAAGCTGGTTTCGTGGAGGGTCGCGATTGAATCGAATTGTGGAGGACAACGCGAACTCGGTGAGACCTGTCCCATTCCTCATACCTGAGTTCTTCAGCCTCGAATATATGACACGAAGCTGGAGAAAACGGAACATGATTGAGAGCGAAACAGGTATTGATGAAGCTGGAGTTAAACGCCAACAGAGGAGGTCAATGTTTTCTGCCCATCCGCCTGGAGTCGGCTGAGACAGCGTGCCAATGCAACTTGAACGGTGCGAAGACCTTCAAGTTGGCTTTTAAGAGGTGATAAGTCGGTGCCGATCAAAGCTGGGTGCTCCAAGTCTCTACAGACTCTGGACCCGATTACCAGGGACCGGTAGCTCGATGTACCCATACATCTAGCTAATTCAGCAGAGCATGGGCGGCAAAGGTGAAAAAGCACGTCAAAAAGATTGGTGAAAACGATGAAACGGTCGAAAGAAGGGAATGGCCGAAGGACGCGGATTGGACCTCGCGCACTCTCTTAGTGCGCTTGTAGGGCCAGCTGCGAGCCTCTTTCATGAAAACGATGCTCGTCCAGTGCTCCTGGACGAGGTACAACCCTTGAGAGTTTGGGTCGCAACCAACAAAAACCGAGACGTTTTCTTTCGTCTGTCGCTTTCGCTTGATATCTTTGCGACCTAGGTTTCAGTTCGAGGTGAGCTGGCGACTCTCCTCGAGACAGAGAAGTACTTTGGTATGCACTCGCTGGCCTAGTAGGGTTGGAACGTTTCCAATCATGCGATCAATTTAGCCGATTGGTCGTTTCTTTCTTTTCCTCGGTTCCAGAGGTCTCGAGACGAGCATTAGCGAGGAGTGTTGGGAGTGTTTATCTGAAATCAGACTGTACGAGAGAGTCCATAGGACTGGTGCGAAATCACGAGGGTGACCCCGAAATCAGAAAATTGACGAAAGGTCGAGTTGTTGTACCCCACGAGGCATGCATCGCATCGTGATCCCTTTTCTCTGGGACGACGATTACAGGCCGTCGCCGTCGAAACGTGGGCGTCTTTGCAAGGCTCCGTCGAAGAAAAGTGAACGAAGCGAGTAATTTTCGATTGGCTCTCGACGAGCGATGCTCAGCTGTTCTTATAGATCTACGTTCGGCTCGATGGGACTGAATTGGCTCGTAGCGAGTTTTCCAAAACTTTCACTTTTTGATCGACACCTTGCGAAATCCTCTCCCTCGCCCTCTTTCTCACTTTTCCCTCGATTTCTCAAGAATTGCTTCTCACCTCACGATGTCAATACTACCAGCACTCGGAACTACCTACAAGTCACTGGATGCCTTCACGTGGAACGTGAAACAAAGAGCAGGTGAGTTGATCTCTAAAGCACTATCTCTCCCCGTACGCTGTACTAGAGCTGATGGAGACACACGGAGTAGCTTCATACTCGCTCAGCTACTCTATCAGAGACTCGAAGAAAGATCGACACCTTCAATTGTACTGCTCTGGATCAGCAAATGAATCAAGTTGCACCTCTCGAATTATCGCGCGCAGGACGTCTACTGGAAACTTCAAAGTAACTACTGTTATTGAAGATCACACTTGTCAAGAAGCAGAGGCCCTAGAGGAGAGTGAAAAGAGGGTAGATTTGATGGAAAGTCAAGACAGTTTCAGCGATGAGGAAAGGTCGGACAACTTCGATGAGGCGGACGACTACGATATTCGAAGTAGGAGAGCGAGAGCAGGTTCAGAGGATGAATGGAAGGGAGAAGACGATGGGTCAGAATCAGAAGATTCCGCCGCTTCGAGTGGATCGGAAGACTCGAACAGCTCGAACCCATCTACCAACTCAACGAGATTCAAGACAACAGAGCTCAAGAGCCAGAAGGGAAAAGAGGGGAAAAGGAGTGCCGTCTTGACTCGCTTTCCTCCAGCTCGTGATCTTCGAACCGAGATTGCCAAACTCGCAATTGTGAGTTCTGCTTCGCTCTTCCAGATGCTGATGGCAGGTTCTGGATCTAATGATCTCTCTTCCTTCGACTCTGAAGCGTCCAGTCAGCTTCCCTTCGCCAACTCAATCTTTCTCCGAACCTCCTCATCGACTTCTCGCAACTCTTCACGCTTTCGCGCAACAGAATGGCTTCGCCCTCTATCGCAGGAACAATAACAAGACAACTCTTCACATGCATTGCGGTTTGAACCATTCTCGAAACGATACGAAACCTGGAGGTAGATGCAGATTCGTCGTTTCTGCTCGACGAGATCAAGATGGATTATGGAATGTTCTCCCCTTGACGACTCAACACAACCACAACCTCAGCTCTACTTCGACTCTCCCGATTAGTCTCGCTATCGCTGCAACTACAGCAGGATCAACCTCTTCTCTTCCTCAAGCGAAGAATTTCTCAACTTTACCCTCTAACGCTACTCGCTCCTCTCACTCACAGCCTATCGTCGTTTCTCCCACTGATCAACCTCTTCTTCTCCCTCGATTCGAGTCACCCATATCGACACAAAACGCCTCCTTCCTCGATCTCGCTTCTCTCCTTCGTCCTTTCCACTCCTCAGCTTTCGAAGTACAACATTCGCTCGACTACCTCCACTCAATCGGTGTCGATTCAGTCGAAACTCTCACTCAACTACTCATGATGGAGTCAGAAGGATTTGAACGTTTCATGGGAGAAATCGAGAGCGAAATTGGGAAGAAATTGAGAACGATGAGGAACGATTTACAAGAGGAACTCGCTGGCTGAACGAGACTGACGAGCACGATATAGGAAGTAGTACCATGCATCTGAAACGCTTTACCCACATCAGCGTTTGTTGAAGCGAGGAAAGCAAGTCTTTACTCAGCTCGAGAGTTTCACTTTTCTCTCTCTCTTCGCTTTGTCTCTACGCTTCTCACTCATACTGCCTTCACTCTCCGCACTCTACCAGACAAGTCATTAGCTGCCAATCTAGAAGTCCGAAACTGTCCGCGGTTCAAAAGGTGATCGTTTTCTCTCTCTCACACTCTCTCTCTCTTCTTCCTCTCCCACTTTTCACTCACTTCCACTCGAAGCTATCTTCAGGGATGTCTAATATACTTCCAGATGTAGGCACGGTCTATCCTTCACTCTCAGCGTTCAAACTCGACGTCTTTGAACGAGGTTGTGAGTCACTCCTTCTCCTCTCTCCGTCCCCTCCAAACAGCTGACTGGATGCTCTCTAGCATAGTGAGAAACTCTCTGCATCTTGCGACCAAATCAGCTTCACCCAACGTCCATTCGTACATTCATTGCGGGATCAAGATTGGTCAAGAGAAAGAGTATTGCACTTGTCGAGTAGTTGCCAGAAACGTTCAAGGAGTAATCACTGTCACCGATATTACGACTGAGCACTCTTGCGAGGGACACGACACTGAAACGAAGAGAATCGAGGCTAGGCGTAAGATGAAGGAAATGGTTGAGAAAGCGAAAAGGGAGAAGAAGGAATTCGAGAACATGGATGAATCAGAGGGAGAGAGAAGGATTAGTCAGGATCAGAAGTCAACTCCGGATGAACGCGCGAAGTCGACACCCTACGGCCAGCAAGAGTGGAAGAACGAAGCCGACGAATCCTCGAGCGCAACTTCAGAATACGACGATTCGGATTCCGATGATCAACCCTCTCGTCCTTCTTCTTCAAAGCAGCGTAAAGGTACCGGTGGTCCTCGTGTGTCGAAAGAGTTCCTTAGAGAAACCTATCCTCCAGCTCGCGATCTTCAGTCGGAGATTGACAAACTCAAAAAGGTCAGTCTTGTTCGCTTTCTGGTGTGAACTCCTTTCTTCGCTAATTTGAAGCAGCAACAGAGCGGTACCGTACAACTACCACCTGTCGACGAATCTTTCGACACTCCTCGTGAACTCCTCGTCGTTCTCTACGCTTACTCACAACAACGCGCCTTCAGTATCAATCGACGTTCTCCCGATGGTTTCGTCCTGAAGCCTACGAGTCTCATGTTGAGCTGTTATCGACGTCACAGAAGGTATCGGAAACAAGAGGGAATCTGCAAGTACACCCTCAACGCTCGTCGCAACCAGGATGGATCGTGGAGCTTTGCCTCGGTCATTGGCAGTCACAATCACGAGGTAGTTCAATTTGGCGACTCAACTCAATATCCCAAACCAGGTGTCAAACGCAAGATCGAAGACAACGAAACTTCGACACCACAACTTTCGCTTCCCATCGCTTCCAACTCCTCCTTGACCCCTCACGCATCTACTTCTCACTCGACTCATCACCTCACTCCCTACAGTCCTCATCTCGCCGCTTCTCACTCTACCCAGCAACAACTTCTCCCTCCTCTCAACCCGACTCCCTCGACCTATTCTTCCGAACTCGTTCATTTCCTTCGCACTTTCAAATCTACTCCAACGGATCTCCCCCACCTCCTCAGCAAACTTGATCAATCCGGCATTGGCTCAGTCGAAACTCTCCTCGAGGTTCTGATGATGGAGAACGAATCGCTCGAAAAGTTCCTTGGAATGCTTGACGATCATGGAGTAGGGATGAAGATTGTCGAAATGGTGAAGGAGATCAGGAGTGTCGCATCCTATGCTTGAGTGGGGCGTCAAATGGACAGCAAGGGTTGGAGTCGCAGAGAGGAAGATAGGCAGAAATCAGCGAATGAATTAGAGTTCGGAATCAGGAGGAACGGGACTTGGATGAGACTTCAGGAACAAGACCTGGACAACAAAAGGAGTAGCTTTACGCAATCAACACAAGATCCCGCTTGCATCAACTTCCTCCAAGCGAGTTCCCGACTCATTTGGAAGACTCTGCCAGATCTCGTTTCGGTTTCTGTTACGCCTTCAACTCATCTCTGGAGGCATGATTTCTGCTCGCATTCCTCTCCTCGGCTTGTCCTCAGCTGACGAGCTCTTGAAGGTCCGAAGAATCCGCGGTCGAAAAGTGAGTTCGCCTTTATCTCTCTCTTTCTCTCTTTCTCACTCCTCTCACTCGTCAATCTCTTCAAAGCCCGTCAGGCATCAAAGAATGGCTTCACCGCTTCCGCCGATCGGAACTACGTATCTCTCTTTCGATCACTTCAAACTGGATATGCTTGAGCGAGGCCGTCAGTTCTATCTCTTCTTTGACACGTCTACCTGAACAAAACGCTGACTCCACCTCTCGAGTCTAGTACGCCAATCAATCGAGATGATTGTGAGAAACTCTAGAGCTGGATATCACGCGTACATCGGCTGCAACCTCCGAGACGCCTGTGAAGATCGCTGTACCCACGAGGCCGTCGCAAGGTGCAAGGAAGGAGTTGTGATCGTCGCCAACGTCGAAGTATTACACACTTGCTCAAAACGGGAAAGAGAAAGGAAAAGTCAACTTGCGAAGATCAAGTCGAGGGAAAGAATCGCGATTCTCGAGTCGGAGCTGCAAGATGGAAGCAAGTCTGAGGGAGACGATACGGCATCAGAAAGGAAGAGGAGGACGATAGGTCAAGGTCAGGGATCTGGCGAAGTTCGAGGCGGTCAGAAAGAGAGCTCGGACGAGGGATCTATCCTTGACGACGAATCGTCGTCCGACTCTTCCTCTATTCCGAAGAAGAGGGTTCGATATGCGCCTAAATCCCCGACCTCGGAAGCGTTCTCCAAGGATTGTCCCTCGGCTCGAGACGTGAAGATGGAAATTGACGAGCTCATGAGTGTGAGTTCTCTCTTTCTGCTCGATCAGCCGGACTCTCGCACTCATCGCGACGAAGAGATGTCTCACAGAAAGGTCCTATTCCCCTTCCCTCCCCCGACACTCCTTTCGACACCCTTCGCGAACTCCTCATCGTCCTCTACGCTCACTCGGAACAACGCAATTTCTCGCTCACTCGCAAACGACCAGGAAAGAGGGAGACGATTCGCAAGATCCTCTTCATGCATTGTTCACGTCGAAATGGTCGTTTCAAGGATGCTTCCGACGCTGGACTTTGTACTCTCGAACTTTACGGGTCGAAACTCGAGAACGGGAAATGGAGATTCGACAAAGTGATCGGGTTTCACAATCATCCCGTCTGTGAGCCCTCTGTAGACGACGATGAAAGGGCTTCCGCAGATGGTCAAGGGATTGGTCAAGCAAAATCTGACTCGAGCGATAACAAACTTTTCGCACTTCCCAATCCACGACTTCCTTTCGCTTCCACCTCGACCCTTCCCTCTCTTCCTCCCGGTAGCAACATGGCTCCTCCACTTCTCCGAAGGAAAGCTCCTTCTTCCACCTCCTCACTCCACCCTTATCCCAAAGATCTTGTCTCTTTCCTTCGTGCATTCGTCCCCTCGGAAGTCGATCTCGCTCACACTCTCTCCATCCTCCGCTCGTCCGGTATCGACTCTCTCGACACTCTCATCAGTGTCCTAGCAATGGAGCAGGAGAACCTTACGAAATTCCTCGGGATGTTGTCGGATGAAACGGTCGGAAAGAAGATTGTAGAAATGGCGAAAGATCTACGAAAGATAATGCAAATGTCTTGATGGAAGTGCAGCTATTGTTCAACGTTGGAAATGAGGTGGATTGGACTGCACTGTAGATGAAGAATCGGTAATAGAAGACATGCGACGTTTTGCAACTTCTGGAGTCTCGCTCGTTCTCTATGGGCATGGTGAACGATGAATGATGAGTGAGAATCGATTTCTGATTGAAGATCATAATAGGTTTAAAAAATGGGGAGAAGAAAAATAAACGTGCAAGGAAGATGAAAGAGCGAAAAATGATGAGGAAGAAGGGTATCAACAATGGAGAGGGAGGGGAGGTTTATGAAGAGGGAGGTGGAAAGAAGGTCGTTATAGGCATGAGGGATCGAGAAGAACGAAGAATGGGTCGAATGAATGAGGTCGTGAAGAAAAGCGAGAACGATTCCAAAAGAGAAGAAAATGAAGTAAACAGAGACAAGAAATGTATAACCGCTCAGCGGTCCATCACCACTCAAGAGAAGATCACTCCCTCTAGTGCTTCTCTTTATCCAACACCTCTCCCAACGCAACGAACAAATCGGCGTCCCTCGAAGCGATCAAACTTGAATGTCTCTTCAACTTTTCTCCGTTCGCCTTGACTGGAGATCCTCCACCGGGTAACATGAGCGAGTTTCGGTTGTGGTGAACGGAAGGAGGGAAATCTGGGGATAAAGGAGAGTCTGATCGTTCGAAAGGAGCTAATTGAGGAGGTCCGGACGAGAATTGATGGGATTGAGATTGGTGGGGAGGTTGATCATCTTCTCCGATCGGGGAGAGGAGGGTTGGGGTTGGAGGTGGGAGTGGAATGTTTGCGGGATTGATGGGGGATAGGGAACGGGCGGGAGTGGAAGATGAGGCGGAACGGATCTCGGAGGAATTGGGAGGTGGTACGATGTCGCCGAGGCAATCGAAGGGGAATACACTGTAGAAATGAGGAGAGAGTTAGTTCGGTTTAGAAAGCGTCAAAAGAGAGAGGTGGAACGGAAACTTACCCTTTCGAGGGAGGTGTTCCGGAAGATAAGTTCAATCCAAGAGCCCATCCATCATCATACTTCATCAAGACTTGTACCTTGTCTCCAGGCTATAATTCAAAGCTCGCATACTCGTCAGACAAGACTACCGAAGTATACGAACGTTGCGACTCACGTATAGAACCAATTCATCGTCCAAGCTAGGATCGAAAGTACCCTTGACTTCCCTAACCTCACCTTGACCCTCACTCTCTCCGAACGGACTACTCTCATCGTCTTCCGGTTGCTGAGAGACTTGAGGAACTGGAGGAGGAGGTTGAGTCTTGTTCATGAAGCTCTCTCGTCGGTTGTCCAACTCTTGTTGCAACTCCCTCTGTTCGATACTCTGATACTGCGAATCCGTACTGAACGGTTCCGTAGTCGACTGGTGGTGAGGTTGCGATTGTTGTTGTTGCAAGAGACGAGTGGCACCGATTCCTGCCGCACCAGCAGCGAGTGAGGCAGGGACAAGGTTCGAAGTGGATTGAGGTTGATTCGAGAGGAGGTTTGCGGTTGAAGCAGGCAAGGGTTGATTCGAAGGAGGGTAAGCGACAGGAGTGTTCCAAGAAGCGTATTGAGATGCGGGAGGACCAAAAGATTGTTGAGTAGGTTGAGTCCAATCGTTGTTTCCTCCTCCTCCTCCAGTTGATCCATACGCACCTCCGATACTCTCTGCAGAGAACGTCTTCTCCCTTCCACCGAACAGTGAACTGTTGTCCCTCGTAGCACCGAACGTTCCAGCTCCGTCATTCCCACCGTAAGAATCGTTTCCTTCATCTTGTTTCTTGTAACTTCCACCTCCTGCACCTCCAATCAACCCAGTTCCGGATCCTCTCGCCGCTTTCGCGTTCTTTCGTCGTCTGTAAACAAAGTAACCTCCTACTCCAATGGCGAGTACTGCGATGACAGCGATAATAGCTCCCGCGATCGCTCCTCCATTCGAAGATGAAGATTCATTGTTCTTCGGAGTCGCGTTGATCGCGGTCGCAGAGTTGAATCCAGCTGCAGGTGAACCAGTGGGGTTCTACGGGAACCTAAGCGAATCAGCTTCCGAGTAAAGAACGAGAGGTAGATGAATTCGAGCAACCGTACCGAAGTAGTTGTTCCTCCTCTGTTTCGGGTGTTCTGAGTCGCAGCAGAAGTAACCTCATCATCTTCCGCTACCGTTGAAGCTGTTGATTAACAAACAAACAAACCAACCGAAAATCAACATTCCTTTTCGATGCAAACTAACGGAAATTGGCTCCAAGAATCGCGTCGAAACACGAGGAAAAAAAAAAGGGAAAGAGAGGGAAAAAGAGGAAGCAAAACTCACAGGTAGAGGAGGCAGGTGTAGATGTATCTGTAGAGGTGAGTACAGGTCTCCTTCGAGTGCTTCCTGCAGAAAGGGAATCGAACGAGCAAAATGCATTAGTTTGTTTTGATTTTCCTCGCTCGCTCCCCTCACACGGAAAGAAGAGAGAGAGAGACGTACGAGTGGTTTCCTCTGCAGTAGTTACAGCTGTGGTAGGTGTTTCAGTAGCAGTAGCTAGCTCGGTAGCAGTTCGATTCTTGTATAATCTCGTGTTGATCGAAGTCGAAGTCTCTTGGGTTACTTCGACTGTAGTCTCGGTGGTGGCCGTGACTCGTTGTCGTTTATGATGTTGTTGCATTCTCCTATTCGAGTGATCCATGTTTGTTGTTGCTCGGATCGCGAGGTACCTTTGAATGGGAGGAAGGGGAGAGGAGAAGGGAGGTTCGCGCTTTCGGGGAGAGGGGGAGGAAGAGGTGGTGCTACCGTGTGTGAATATAGGTCGAGGGGAGAAGAGAACGGAGAAAAGACAGAGGTGAAGGAAAGGAAGAGAAGCAGCAGACTTAGCGCGTTTTTCGAAACAACAGCGATTTCACTCTCTCACTTGAAGGTGTTTTCTTCGAATAGATCGCTTCGGAAGTTCTACTTTACTATCAGAAGTAATCCTCGCAAAGTCCAGTGAGAGACGAGTAAGCGAGACTCGACAGATTGGCTTGGATTTACTCAATTCTTATTAATTGGCACTTCACCTCGAAACCATACACCCGAAAAGTACACCGACAGATTCATAGTAATAGGTGCACACACAACCACCAAGAAGCTACCGTTGTCTATCCCTCCCTCCCTCCCTCCTCGCCCGTTGAGAACATGGCTTCTTCATCTTCCTACTCTGCACTCCTCCGACGTTCGAAACTCTCTTCCTACAACCCTCAAATAGATCAAGTATATACTACCAGCTCTTCTCACCTCGCCAGATCCAACTTTGGACTCAAACGACCTCTCCCTTCGACGACGACAAAAACTTCACCATTCGTCAGAATCACCGATTTAGACTCGAGGGAAGGCAGGACCGTCTTCAGGAAAGCATCGAGGGAGAACAGTTATGTGAAACGGATGGGCGAGATCAAGGTTGGGTTACAGAGTGAGGCTTACACTTCATTGGGAGGAAAGAAATGGGATCCTCCTCAAATCATGAGTCGATTCGTACCTGAATCTCTCAGTGGGATTGGTTCGGCAAAAGTAGGAGGTTCGATCAAATCACCACAGCAGGCGAGAGAGGAGGAGAAGGTGTCGAGAACTCCAAATTTCTTGATCATGAGTGAAGGTCAATTCGATCACTTCTTGGAATCGTTGGAAGGAAGGAGGGAAGAATTCAAGCAGTTCGTGGCGGAGGAGACGGCAAAAAGCTCAACTACGGGTCGAGTCGACGAAGATTTCGACCTTTACGCTCACGCCCAAAGCAACCCAAATGAATTGGTTCGACTCGTTGAACGATTCCTTCGATCCTCTTCCTCCTCCTCCTCGACCACCTCCCCTTCCTCCGAAACTCCTCTTCCTCAAATCCACCCTACCCTCGCACTCCAATACGCTACTCCTACTCCCCTCGAATCCGCTCTCGCTTCACCCATTCCAGGTCGACTCCTCGGTCCTTCCCCGATCAACAACTTTAACCGATCTTCCTCCGGTCCCCTCTCTTCCTATCGCCATGGATCTGGTCAAGAACTCTACTCTTCCGTACTCTCCACGATCTCTCCCTTGAACTCTCAAAACTCCGGTGGACTCCCAACCACCACCTTCTACCCCGACGCATCCTCGATCCGATCCAACGTCCCAGGTCGCGCAAACTTCCGCTTGACTCGACCAACGATCAATCCTACTGGTTACGCACAAAAGACTGCGTTCACTTCGAGTGGTCTTCGAAAATCGGCGGAATTCCGTCCAGCAACGGCAGAGTACGAACCTCGACTCTTGGGACTCCGAGCGGTCGACTTGCAACCCGTCGTAGATACTCCGAATTACACTTCAAACTCTCCCGCACTTCGACACCCAATCGGTTCTCCTCTCTACTCTGGATCCCTCCCTCCCGACTTGTCTCCCCGTGATTCGTTCGGTTTGACTCGTGGTGGTTCGAACAAAGGAGGATCGAAAGGATCAGCGGCTAAAGGGTTGTCGGAATATTTCGATCAACGACCTTCTGGAGAGAGTTATAAATCGTTGGGAGTGAATCAGAGGGGACCGGTAGATTTGTTGGCGGGGAGGAAGAAGAATAGGACGAAGGAAGAGCAGGAGAGGTGGTTGGCTACTAGGGAGAGTTTGATGCAGGATAGGAAGAATGATAATCAGAGGATGAGTGGTTCGAGGAAAGGTGGACAGAAGAAGGGTCAAGGGAGAAAGATGGATGCGAAGGAAGCTTTGATCGAGAGGTTACAGAGTCTGCTGCAGGAGAAGTAGGAAGATTTGATCAATGTCGAATGAAAATAGAGTTAGATACTTTTTTTTTTTCGTTCATAAAGAGACGTACATCATAAACGCTACCTACAACATACGGCTTCACTGTCTGAACGCGAGGAGGGCTTCTCTCAGTCAGTCAGACTGGGGGCTTGACAATGGAGCGTGAGAGCTCGAACGCTCAAAGTTTGAATCGAACCGTCGCAATCAATTTTTCATTCTTGGACTAATTATAAGGTTACAGTGATGTAGAGAGGAGTAGTACACATGGTGTGAAGACAATATCGACAGAGGAAACGAACAACAACGAGAGATGTTATGAGTCGAGGGATTTGACTGGCGCATTATTAACGGGTTCATTGTGCGATTTCACCGGACGATCAAAGGTTTGGACAGTTTTGATGTCTAGAGACTCGACACAAGGCGGTGAAGGTTCTTGTTTCCCGAACAATCGCTTGAAACCACCGTGGATTTTCTTCGCAACTGATTCTTGCAATGACCTGTCAGCGAAAAGGATTTCACGGCGACGTGCAGAGATCAAGTGGTAGCTTACGTTTGAGTTCCATTTCAATCCTATTTGTACGTACTTCGAAGCCATCAGCATCCTTCGAATGCGAAAAAGCAAAGAAGAGCTTACCGAGGACCTTGGCCTGGACGGTGACCGTGACCAGGATAGCTCATCGTAGCGCCGCCCATCATCGCTGGGCCAGACATACTTGCAGCGAGGTTCGAATGTGGAAGGGATTGGGAAAGACGACGAAGGGATGGGGGAACTTTCACGAGGTTGAGATTGGAAGTAGAAGACTTTAGGCGTTATTCGAAAAAGAGAGATGTGGCGAGCGTCGATGTCAAGTGTAGCGACAGAAAGGAAGGAAAAGAGATGGAGACTAAAAATGTGAACGAACGTCAATCGGAAGCGAGATCGGATCAAAGGAAAGCACTTGTCAGGTGCTCTTCATGCAAGACGAGTCATGCTGTACTGTCACAATGAAGACGTGTCAGTGACTAGAGGAAGCTCACAACCTCGAACGAGAGCGAAAGCCAGAAATTTGTCGATGTTTTTATTGCCATCTAGACGAAATTATAAGCTACGATCTTTCTCGAGATCCGATCAACGGGAGAACTCTTCTCACTCCCCGCCAAGTAATCACATTGCCTGCCTTCGAAGGTCTTCCGCCATTTCCATCACTTTCTTCCCGATTTTCTCGTGCGACAACATCTCGACGAACCTCGCAAGATTCTCCTCCTCCATCGCTAGGACACTGATGAGGGTGTCAAGAGAGTCGATACCGGACGAACGGAGGATGGAGAGGGTGTCAGCGAGATCGGGTTCAGGACAGTCGAAAGCGCGAAGGAAAGAAATGAGGTCGAGGGGAAAGGATTCGAGTGATGCACTGGCAGATGCGGGAGAAGCAGTGATAACGGGGAGAGGAGGAGGATCCATGTTGTTATTGGGAGTGACAGTGGGAAGGGCGGGAGAAGAAGCGGGCGATGGTCGAGCAGCGGGAAGTGTGAGAGCTTGGGAATCGTTCGAACGGGGCTTGGCTTCACTAATCCCTCGACGTCGTCCTCGGGCCACTTCGGCTTCTTCCTCGCTAAGGTCGAGCACGGAATGATTGTGAACCCCGGAGACCTCGTCGAATCGCCACTTCCCAATCGACACTTTCGAGCCGCGAAGTTTGAAGTTGCATCGACCCTGTGGCGTATTCTTGTACCGAGAGCTGTTGCGATGGCAGTCCATGATTAGAGTGCTCTTGATTCCTTCCGACATTCGCGGTGTGCAACGAGAGATTGTATAGTTGCGTTGTTGCGAATAGGCGAACAGAACGATGAGAAGTTGACGAAGAGAATCGAAGAGCGTGTCGCGAGAAGGGAGGTGAACGTGACCGCGCTGTCAGAACCTAAGGCTCGTTAGAAAGATCCGGAGTGTGTAGAATCAGCGTACTCACATTCTTTAGTTCATTGATTTCTGACTGAACGTCTTGAGCTGGAGGGCAGACTTTACGGAACGGCTCAGATCGGGATCGACACCGTTTCGCTTTCTTGTAGAGAGGTTCTTCGATTGACGAGTCGGAATTGATGGACGAGTCGGATCCGATGAACGAGATTGAACCTTCCTCGGAATCGGCTTCTTCGCTAGAATCGACTTCTTCGTGAGCCTCCTCCTCCAGCTGCCTCTGATACCCTTCGGACAATGCCTTCTCCCGAGATCCCCTCGACATGCCTCGAATGTCTTCCTTGACTTTCTGAATTTTCTCCCTCAGTTTGACCCTTGCAGTTTCCTCCCTGTCCCGCCTTTCTTGCTCAGAGCACGAGTGATCTGGCACGAGTCTGACAACAGTCACTTCTCCATCTATGATCTCTGTCACCACGCGCAGATCGCAGTACGCTCCGTCGTCGTCTTTGATGTTGCAGCCAACTTGCGAAGAGCTCATAACGATCAGATTCGTTGAGTGCTTCACTGTATTTTTATTGTTGCAAGTTAGCCTGAGGGAAGAAAAGGAGGAGAGAGACAGAAAAAAGAACTGACAGCCTCGGTCATACATGTCAAGCTTGAAATGGTCGAATGAGGTGTAGACAGTATCTACCGGAGGCACGAGTGAAGCCATTGCTCGAATGAGAGCTGATCCAGAACAGACCGAGTAGTGCGAGAGGAGTAATCGAAGGAAAGAGAGAGAAAGAGAGAAAGGAGGACTCACTTTTCGACCGCGGACTTTTCGGACGTTGACGAGCTCGTCAGCTGAGGAGTGGATGGTGAAGAAAGTCATTGGACCAGAGCTGAGTAAAAGGGATAACAGAAACCGAAACGAGATCTGGCAGAGTCTTTCAAATGAGCCAGGAACTCGCTTGGAGGAAGTTGATGCAAGCGAGATCTTGTGTAGATTGCGTAAAGCTACTCCTTACGTTGTCCACCTCCTGCGGTCCTGTTCCTGAAGTCTCGTCTAAACCCCGTTCCTTCTGATTCCCATCTGATTCTTTCACTGATTTCCGCCTATCTTCCGCTCTGATGCTCCAACCCTGTCCCTCCTTTCGACTAGCCCCGCTCAAGCGTAGGATGCGACACTCCTGATCTCCTTCACCATTTCGACAATCTTCATCCCTACTCCATGATCGTCAAGCATTCCGAGGAACTTTTCGAGCGATTCGCTCTCCATCATCAGAACCTCGAGGAGAGTTTCGACTGAGGCAATACCGGAATGATGAAGTTTGCTGAGGAGGTGGGGGAGATTCGTTGGAGTAGATTCGAAAGTGCGAAGGAAATAAACGAGTTCTGAAGAATGGGTCGAGGGAATCGGGTTGAGAGGAGGGAGGAGTTGTTGCTGAGTAGAGTGAGAAGCGGCGAGATGAGGACTGTATGAAGTGGAGTGGTGAGTCGAGCGCGAGGTTGATGCGGGAGGGGTCAAGGAGGAATTCGAATCGGTGGGAAGCGAAAGTTCGGGTTTCGAAGTTTCGATGGATCCGACTTTGCGCTTTGTACTTTGCGAAGCCAATCCGACATCGTTTGCGAGAAGCTTGACTCCATGATTGTGCGATCCAGACACCGAATCGAACTTCCAAGTTCCATCTTGATTCTTCGAACCGTGGAGAGTGTACCGACAACAGCCGCCTTTCGAAGCGTACTTGGAGTCGGATCGATGGCAATGCATGCGTAAGCTCTTTGGATTGACGATAGTTGCATCGGGGTATTTGCGGTAAATCGAGAAATTGCGTTGGAGTGCAAAAGCGTAGAGGACGACGAGGAGGTGGCGAGGAGAGTCGAAAGATGTTTCAGAGGAAGGGAGATATACGAGAGTAGTCTGCGAAAGTACATTGTGAGCTTGTGAGTCGGGAGGAAATAGAATTGGTGAGAAACCAAACTGCTCACCTTTTTGAGCTCGTCAATGTCTTGTTGAAGGTCTCGAGCTGGGGGGAACATCGTTCTAAGATCTTGTGATGACATACGACGACCTCGGTTGCGAGGTTTCGAAGCAGAGGAAGCTGAACCACCGAAATTCGATTCTGAATAAAGGTCTTCCTCAGATTCAGATGTTTCGTGATCGAAGTAAGCGTCTTCGTCCGTGGCATCGTCGCCTTTTGAGAGCGTGGCAGAAGAGCGGAAATGATTTGTAAAGAGATCGTTGCTGAAGTCTTCGTCTTCCTCCTCCGATTCTCGTCCAAACTCGTGTTCGCTTGTCTCTTGCTCATCCTGACTTGATCCTGGACGACCACGTCTTGAGGTAAGCTGACCCTTTCCGCTATCTGTGACCTTGTCCCCCTCAGATTCTCTGCCCTTCTCGAATTCCTCCTTCTCCCCTCTCGCTTTCTCGACCATTTCCTTCATCTTACGCCTAGCCTCGATTCTCTTCGTTTCAGTGTCGTGTCCCTCGCAAGAGTGCTCAGTCGTAATATCGGTGACAGTGATAACTCCTTCGATGTTCTTGGCGACGACTCGGAAAGAGCAGAACTGCTTCTCTGTCCCAATCTTGATCGCGCAATGAACGTACGAACACCTGTTGGATGAAGCTGATTTGATCGCAAAATGAAGAGAGTTTCTCACTACGCGAGAGAGTATCTAGTCAGCTGTTTGAAAGGGAGGAGAGAGGGAGAAGGAGTGACTCACAACCTCGTTCAAACACGTCCAATTTGAAAGCTGGGAGTGAGGTATAGACCGTACCTACATCTGGAAGTATACTAGACATTGCTTCCTAGAGTCCAAAGGTGAGGTGAGTGGAAAGTGGGAGAGGAAGGAGAGAGAGAGAGGAGAGAGAGAGAAAGATCACCTTTTGAACCGCGGATAGTTTCGGACTTCTAGATTGGTGACTTGTACGTATATGGAGAGTGGAGAGTGAGTGAAGTGAGGTATATGTGAGCGAGAAGAGAAGAGCCAGAGCGAAGAGAGAGAGAGAGAAAAGTGAAACTCTCGAGTTGAGTAAACACTGACTTTTCTCGCTTCAACGAACGCTGAAGTGAGTAAAGCGCTATTGAGTTCAGATGCATGGTACTACTCCCTAGGTCTTGTTCCTCGTTTCCTTTCATCCAGCGACTTCTTCTCGTAAATCGTTCCTCATCGTGTTCAGCTTCTTCCCAATTTCGTTCTCGATTCCTTCTATGAAGCGTTCAAATCCTTCATCTTCCATCATGAGTAGTTCAGTGAGAGTCTCCACCGAATCGACACCAATTGAATGGAGATATACGAGAGTACGTTGTGCTTCGAAAAGTGAGGAGTGGAAAGGACGAAGGAGAGAAGCGAGTCCGACGGAAGAGGGGACATTCGTCGGACCGGATGACTCGAGCTGAGGTGAGAGAAGGGGTTGGCACGTAGGAGGAGCGACCGAAGTCTGAGAGCGAGACGTGCGAGGAGCGGAGGAGGGCAGAGGTGAGGGAACCTGAGATCGAGGGAGAGAGGAACCCGATTCTGTTGCAGGATTGGCGGGAGCACTACCCGTCGAGACCTTCGAGAGAGAGCCGACACTGTGATTGTGTGCAGCAGTAGGAGGCAGGACGCTCCACGTTCCGTCTGAGCCTCTACGGGCAGAGATAGCGAATTTGCAACTCCCGCCCGGCTTTGCAATGTATCTATGGTGTCCTCGAGTACAGCGTAAGTAAAAGCTGTTTTTGCCGTCCGATCGACGGTACAACGAGAAGCCGTTCTGTTGAGCGTAAGCGTGGAGAATCGTGAGGAGTTGGTGAGGAGGGTCGGCGAAATCCTGCGTCGACGAGGGAAGATCGACGTGTGTCTGCTCACGCAAGTACATCAGCGGCGTGCGAGGGTCTCAAACATTCGAGGAGGGATTGAACACATACAGCGAGGAGGAGACTAATTTCGCTTCGAAGATTCTGGGCTGATGGAAATCGATCAGATCCGCTCGTCATCAAAGGTCTCTTTCTTCCCTCCTTCCCTCTTTGGTCACCCTTCGGGCTTCTCACACTCGTTGAACCATTCGAATCTGATCCACTTTGACCGTAATCATCCGAATTCGCCTTCGGGCTTGCTCCTTGTGAATCTCCGTCTGAGTCCAATCTTGCTCTATTCTGCTCCATATCACCATCATCGTCACCTGCCTCTCCTCCTCCTCCTGAATCGTTCAAAGTGCCGTTCGGTTTCCGCCCCAATCTTGATTCTTTCCCTTCTCCGCCTCGAGAGACCTCTCCTTTCCGACACGAGTGAGTCTCATTTACTATAGCGACCTCGAAGAGTCCCGACGGTTCCTTGTTCACGACGATGCGAAAGGTACACTGTGATTTCTGAGGAGTTCTTGTCGAGCAATTCAGCCATAGCCGCCTGTCTTTCTTCGAGTCTCTGGTGTTGAATTCGAAGGAGTGCAAAGCTATCTTACGCCTGACTGATCAGCTCTGGTTACCGCGGCGAGGAAGAGATAGTGATTCGGAGATGAGATTACTCACCTGCTCTTTGTTTGATATCCAGTCTGAAAGCATCTAACGACTTGTATGTAGTTCCTAGTAATGGTAGTACTGACATCGTAAGCGAGCGAAGTAGTTCTTGAGAAAACGAGTGAAAAGCGAAGAGAGGGAGAAGAATTTCGCAAGGTCTCCGAGTCGAGGAAAGAGTGAATCTCGATTCCACTTAGCGAGATCAGATTCCAGGACAACTTTGAGCAGAGAAAGGGGGGACGCGAAAATGAGCGTTATCGTCAGGAAAGCCGAGTCGACAGGACTTCGACGAGGCGTTTCGCAAAAACTCGACGAACTCGATGACCACTCTATCTCTCTCGTTTCAGCAGTTGACGACGGCTCAGTATCGACGAGTTATGACTCCTCCCGGTGCGGAGGGACCCAGCTTGAGTGTAGTTTGTAAAGCATTCAGTTGTCCATTCCAAGCGAGTCCAACAAGCGATTCTCCATTTCTTCGTACTCAATCCCATCATTCCTGTATGTCCTACTATGATCTATCGCCGAGTCTTTCCGATCCATTCTTCCGACCTATTACTCATCTCCGTTCAAACATTTCTCAACATCTTCGCCCATCCTGCTGATCAATTTTCCGAGTTCCTCACCCATTCTGTTCGCCAACGCATCGATCACAACCTTCTCCATCGACGCAACGAGTACGAGCGTCTCGAGCGAGTCAATACCAGTCGATTCCAGGTTCGAGATAGTCGATTCGACGTCTGTTACTCCGAATGAGCGAAGGAAAGAGGCGTATTGCGAAGTGGGATAAGAGAGCTCTTGCGGAGGAGCAGAGTAGTCGAGGTTACGGACTTGCGAATTGGAGAGGACGTTCAACGATGGTTGCTGAGGTATAGGGGTCGTTAGAAGGAGCGAAGGAGGAGCAGCGTTCTTGACGAAAGAAGGTTTGACGTTGTCATTTCGACGAGGCCAGAAGGATCGTAAAGCGTTTGACACTCGAGAGAAGAATGAAGGAGTTGAGGAGGGAGAGGCGGAAGAAACCTTGATGATGGGAACAGAATCGAGTTTGCGTTTCTTGAGAGGGGGAGGAAGCATGAGAGTCTCTTCATTCGGAGTAGCGAAACGGAGAGCTTGAGATTGTTTACGAGCTAGAGCGTTCGACGCACGGGAGGTTGAAGGAGTGAAGGAAGACTCGAAGACGGGGGTAGAGGATCGAGATTTTGCGAAACCTTCTTCAGCAGTTCTAGGCTGTTCCGTAGAGCTGAAAAGACTCGCGATAGAGTCCTCGTCCTTCGTTTTGCTGAGGTTGTTTGTCTGTAAGATCAAAGCATCAGCCTGAGCGAGTCTGCGAAGAACCGAAAGTGAGGATTCGTTACGATTTCGGTAGAATGACTTCCTTCCTCGTGACATTGCACTTGTTCCTCGAGTTGTTGCACTCTTGATCCTTGATCTGCGAGAGACGAGAACGATTCCGAAGGATTCTGTTGCATGTCGCCTGCAGGGAGAATGAAAGAAGGAGAAGCGGAAACAATCGCTCGAGCGCCTTGACGAGCGACTTCAGTAGTCTCGACGAGCCTATTCATCTTTGATTCGACATTGGTTGGTCGAGCGAGGGGTTCATCTTGTTCGAGAGAGTTTGCGAATTCGGAGAATCGACGCTTAGTCGAAGATGATGCAACGACACGAGTGGGTTGTTTGATGTTCGTGGAGTCGAAAGGTGAGAGAGAATGGCGTTGAGCCTGTGAGAGAACTGATTGAGCACAACTTTGCGATGAAGGAGCGAGAGAAGAATAAAAACTTACGCTGCCAGTTTGCATGGACTGCTTGAGGGTGTGTCGAGTTGAGGAAGGGAGAGAGAGAGGTAGAGCAGCGTATAAGTGAGAGGTCGGAGGAAGCGAATGAGCTCTCCTGCCTTTGGGCTCGAGGTGTGGAAGAATCGGTTTCTCGTCGTCAGATTCGAAGGTGAGATCCAACTCTTCTCGTTTCACGACGGGCTTGAGATCGACATCGCGAGGTGATGAAGATGCAAGTTGCTTGAATGTGATCTGAGGTGAGTGAGGGGGCTGAACTGAACGTTGGAGAGAGGGAGAAGAAGGATTGTTCGAAGAATTGCCGATTTGGTGCGAAACTTCGATTGACTCTCGTGATTCGATAGCTTCCTCTCCTAGATTTCCTCCATTGTCTGGTAGGGCCGTCATGTCGCTCATGTCGGCCGTGACTTGTTGCTGTACAGGCGAGGCGGGTTCGGAGATCGAATGAGTGTGGGCGTTTGAAACGGAAACGATCCTCCACTTCTGGTCATCACCGAGTTCCGCACGAATTTCATAAGCACATTTGCGCTTTGCGCAGATCATGCGATGGAAATGAGCTGGGGTAGAAGAGCGCGCAACGCCAAAGCCGCGTTGTCGAGCGAAAGCGTTGAGGTGGATAAGCAGCGCTCGTTCTGATGAGAAGGCGTAAAGGGGAGATGGAAGCTTGACAGTAGATGTCTAGAAGTAAAGAAGCGAAGGATGAGATACCTTACAATCAAGCAAGTCGAGAAGCAAGAGAGTAGACGAACCGTTGAGAGAAGCAAATCAATCTCTGCTTTGAGCTGCGTAGCTGTGGCATACTCAGTACTCCTTCCCGCTGGCGCCATTGCAGAAAGGTTGATTTGACGTCTGAGTTCAGCGATCTTCTCCTTGACGAGTGCTTTCGTCTGCGCTTCGTTTTGACTCCTCCAATTCGAATCGCAACTGTGTTCATCTACGACGAGTTCCACCTTGAATCCTCCTTGAGCCACTCCAACCTTGACTCGACAAGTACAGTACTTTTGTCGCTTGCCATCGGATTCCGATGGATCTGTCAAGTTTGAGCAAATCATGATGGTACCCGTGCGACTGTTCCCTCTGTGCTCTCTGAAGTTGTATCCTAGGCCGACTGCAAAGAGGGGGATCATCAGCAAAATATCGGTCGAGGAGATGAAAAGAGAACTCGCCTGCTTTTTCGAAGACATCCAGCTTGAAGTGGTCCATCGATGCATACACCTTCCCTACTGCTGGTAAGAAGCTCATTACGAGTTGTAGTGAGCGACTGTGCGAGATGAAGTGAGTAGAGAGAAGGAGAGAGAGCGAATTCGCTGAATCGTCAAGACTGATTGTGGGATTTCATGAGAGGAGGTCTAGATGACCGCAAGAGTCTCATATACATAGCCCGGATACAGTCAGAGTCGCTTTGAATAGAGGAAACTCCTTCGAATCATCGAAAAGCGAATTTTCGATCGCTTTCGCAACGATATCTCGAGGGTTTCAGGAACGGATCGCTCCAAGATAGGGGTCGACGGAAAGCGAACAGTCTGAAGATCGCACAAGTGATTCTCGTAAAGTGAGAAGCGATTTCTGTTCATTTCAAGCGAGTCCAACTTTAACGATTTCCTATTTCCATCTCAAGCTCTGCCGCACGTCTTCCTGTCCACTTCCTGAATCTCTTGACTGTCCACTACTAGCTCGATACGATGTCCCCGAGACTCTCGTGTAAATCTTCGACCATCTTCATCAAGAGAGTCCCCATCTCTTCGTCGACTCCCTCGATCAACAACTCGATAGAAGTTTGTTCCATCGACAAAATATCGATGAGGGTGTCGAGAGACAAGATACCGATAGAGGCGAGGTTGAGAAGGGTAGAGGTGAGGTCGGGAGGATCGAATGAGCGAACGAAAGAAGATAGATTCGAAACAGAGTAAGTTCCTTCACGAGGTGTCGTCCAACGACTGCGCTTTCTCTTCGAAAGAGGTAGAATAGGAGTTTAAGATTGAGCTTGTTGATCGAGTGTACCGGGAGCGCTGTTGAGGGACGCAGCTAGAGGAGGTTCAGGTTGTGAGGTTGGTTCTGAAGATCGAGGAGCTTTGGTTGTTTCGGAAGAGTCGTAAAGCTGGGGATCGATTGCGGAGGAGGGAAGAGAAGGCTTCGATGTAGACATGCGCGTGCGAGTTGAGCGGGTTTCATGTCGAGGGGTTAGAATCGAAGTGGGTAGCGGGGAAATGCCGAACTTGCGCTTGAGAGATGGAATGACGAATTCGTTCTGAGGCGGCGATGCAGCGAGCGGAGAGGGTTTGACATCCTTAGAAGCAGCCTAAATCAGAGCTCGTCAGTGGCGTACTGTGAGGGGGCAATGGGGAAAGAAGGTCTTGCGCACGATTTGAACTAAATTTCGTTTTTCTTCGTTCGTCTCTTTCGGTTCCAAGAGGTTTGCGGGGACCGTTTGTAGACTCTGGGATACATTTGATGAAGCTACAGAGGCTCGGCGCTGGTTGACAATGTGGGAAGACTCTAAAGAAGGAGTAGGAGAAAGAAGTCGAATTCTAGAATGTTGTGCTTCTTCCGGTGGAATCGGCATGTTCGTGGAAGGACTCTTGTGCGAGACATTCCCTGAAGCTTTGACTGATTTCTCGGCCGATAAAGCTGCGACCTCGAGCGATTGAGTACCAGAAGAAGAGTCTTCGATAATCGAAACAGGGTTGATCGTGACATCTTGCGATTCGGAAGCGGAGAGAACGTCGATACGCTATTCAAAGTGATGTGATCAGTATGATCGATCGGATGAATCGAGGGACAACGACCTTACCCTCTTTACTCGAGACGTTTCAGGAGCTTGAGATGCATAGAAGACAGCGGAAAGAGAGTTGATGACAGGCACACGTGGATCCATCTCTGGTTTGATCTCAACTTCTTTGAAGGGGAGAGAAAGGGAGGAAGACCCTGAGGCTTGAAGTTCGAAAGTCGAATCGCGAATCGCCGCCGACTCTCCTCCTTTGACGCCGAGCTTGTCGAAACTGACGGAGGTTGGCAATGCTAGATCTTCTTCTTCTTCGTCACTGGGTAAGGGTATGCTGCGATTTCGGTAATTCGGCGATTGAGGCTCCTCGACTGAATCTTGCTGCTCGTTGACAATCTCCTCATCTTGTTCGATTTCGACATCACTTCGACCTTCATCACTTTGATCGTCCGACATTCCATCATCGTCGGAAGAGGAGGAAGAAGCGATTGCTAGTGGATCATGAATCTGAAGGTCGCGAATACGATGATCGTGCTTGGAGGAAGCCGATTCGATACTCCAGGTTCCGTCTCCGGCTAGTGTGGCCTTGATCTGATAGCTACAATGGCTCTCTGGCGATACCTTCGAGCGTTGACCCTTGCAGTACAATTTGAACGAAGTTGATGGACCCTCTTGACGATCGAGAACGAAATCGCGTTGTTGAGAGTAAGCGAAGAGGTGAATGAGAAGAGCTTCCTCGGAGGGAAACTTGTGTCGACGAGTTGGGAGAGTGACGAGTCCTGTCTGTGCAGCAAAGCTTGCGTGAGCATTCGAAGCGAATTCACCAAAAACTCGGGGGGAGGGAGAATTCGACCTACTGACTTGAGCTGCTTGATTTCTCTTTTCACAGGTCGAGCTACAAGGCTCGATTCAACCTTCTTCCTGTCCTTGAGCTCGTGACCAACCTCTCCAGCTTCTAGCTTGGCTTTCAACGAAACTATCCTATTCCTCATCCTTCTCTTGGGTTTGATCTGCCCCGTCTGTCCAAACGTTCGACCACACGTATGTGTCGATATCCTTTCGATGACCACGACTTTGGATCCCGAAACCTTTGCGACTGATCCGAATAAACAATGTTTTTGACTTGAGGATAGAGGACATCTGAGCGTGAGATACTGTTTTCTCCCGCCTTCGGTGCGTACAACAGCATAGAGTGATTCTACGAGTACCCAGAAAGGTCAGCTAGGCTTGTCACGACGAAGAAGGAAACTTGGTTAAGAGATACCCGCTCTTTCCATGACGTCCAACTTGAAGTGACTGAGCGATGCGTAGGTGGTTCCTATCGGAGGTAGAGAGGCCATTTTGAGCGTGAAAAAGCGCTTTCTTGAGACGGAGTGATTGGAAAGAAGCAACGAGTTTCATCCTCATTTTCGCAAGTCTCTTCGACTGCCCACTCTCGCAATTTCTAAAGTCCTTGCTCTCACTTATACAAGCTTCTTAGCGTCTCACGCGAGCGTTGCGCTCGAGAGTCGCGCTCGTAACTTTAACCCAAGTTTTCGCAATCCGAATCGACGAACGAAAAATCCTCGTTTGTTCTATTCCAACGTATCACCACAGAAACAAACGCACTGCAATCTGTGAACAAACCCCAACCCCCCCCCCC
>JGI24890J29729_1000279_pt1 | contig 37330 bp, 58 predicted proteins | sample FreactcultureFD7_FD_29729 | JGI IMG/M metagenome (IMG submission 29729)
AGTAAACGATACAATTTTAGCCAATGCTAATGTGTTATCAGGAATTTGGCGGAAAGATTTCGCAAACGCATCCTCTACGCTACCCGACAGCGGCCCTAATTNAGACGTCCAAAATGATGTCATTCTATATCCTCATCGTTAAAGTAAGATTTCATGTTATCTATAACTGTTACCAAATCGTTTTCAATAAGTTTTTCTTGGAACATTCCACGAGGGCTTTTTGCAGTAGAAATCCCTTCATTTTGCGTCATAAAGAAATAACCATTCTCATTACAAACGCTCTGTAAAACTGTTGTAAACATACCTTCAATGGTAATTTTATCCTCTAATAATCTTCCAATAGTCTTAATTTTAGACAATCCGTTGCTATCCACTTCATTATGCGACATAAAAACAGATATTAAATCGCTTCTGCTATTATTGGCCGCATTGATTATCTGCCAATAATGGTTCGCCATTTCAGTATATTTTGAATAACCCGTTTCAGCCGAGCGTCTCATGAACTCGTTCGCCAAAATATACTGCAGATCGTCTATCACAACCATGGAAATTTCAGGCCGACTCTTATTAACCATGTGAATGCATTTTACAATGCGCTGCCAGTCATCTGTGGCTAAATAATTTCCTTCCTTATCATCCCATCCAAGGATGGGCTTGTAATGTTTGCGATAGCCTTTAAACGGCAACGGCTTGTCTAAAATTGAAATAACAAATGTAGTCTCAGGGTTCAGATTGCAAATACTGCTTGATTTACCAGACCCCGAAGGGCCTATAATTAATAATGAGTTCGACATTAGATCCCCGCCTTAATCGCTACATGTAATTTAGCAGGTTTACGGCTAACCATCGTGTGAAACAACGCCAACTCATCAGCGCTACAGAACCGCTCGGCATCACGAATAATCTGTTTATCCAATATGTAACTAACTTTTTTAGTAACAGGGTCAAATCGACGCGGCAAATGCGCCCCCATTACATCATATTCATCTTTATCTAAACTATAATTCCAGCCAGTCTTTACAGTGACTTTGTACTTATCACAAACATAAGTCTTGCTACCATCGTCACCGTGCTCAAGCAGCGCACAAATACGCGCCTCTAGCTCTTCTTTAATTCGGGCTAATTCAGCCATTTGATAGTTCACGAGGTTCAACGTAGTTACATTATCTTTTATCGCATCTTCTTTTAACATGTCATTCCTTCAGTTGTTAACTGCGGCGGATGCCGTGAAACCAGTATCGCAAATCACTCACCATATGTCAAGCTTTACACTTAAGTTTAATAATGTATAATCAGGCTTTGGAGGAACACATGACATTAGATGATTTAATAAAGTTTTACGGCAGCGGGTATCAATTTGAATTGCAGACAAAAATGTCGCACGCAAATTTTGTTTATTGGAGAAAAAAAGGCTATGTACCTATATTAACGCAGCTACGGATTGAAGCATTAACAAAGGGAGCTTTGAAAGCGCAGTTTAATGACAACGAGAAATGCAAACATGCTGACAAAAGCTGAGATATCGAGATTATTATATAAGGAAATTCCCACAATGCCTAACCAAGCTGTTACAGATGCTGCTAGTGAATGGATAATCAAATCAAAAGGCGTTACGCCTAGGCTAATCGGCCTTATTTATAGTTTTATGACAACAAAATACCAGGAGGGGCACACGTTGGAGGACATGGAGTTAATCCTAGGTATCGCCATGGAGCGCATTTCGCATGCCATTAGAGAATTAGAGGACCACGGTTATGTCGCCATCAGCCGCGCTAGAAAGCCGTTTATCTACGCGGTGATTAAATGATTGATGATGCCGAATTAAAAGAATTTCAAGAATGGAAGCGAGCAAAAAATAGGTCTGAACTAGACGAAGCCTTTCATATTTTAGAATCCAGCTTATCAAACCCCGCAGGCCGTGGTTATAACTGTGTCATGCCAGCCCAAGCCTATCGCGTATTAGCAAATGCTATTATAGCGCTCAAAAACAGGCTCATTAATGAATAAGATAGAACTGAATGACCTAATGGTCTGCGCATTCCGCTACGCATTAGGCCGCCGTAGTTATATCACAGCGGTTATAGGTGAAATATTAGTTAAACACAAAGCGGAGTTATCTGACTCGTCAAAAGAGGTCATATGCCGTGATATTAACAAAGCTATTGCTAAAAATCATGATGGAATGGATTGTGATTCAGCCGTATGGCGCTATGTGAGGGACCATTTAAATGCAACAAATAAAAACATTTGAACAATTAAAAGCATGCCTTATTGATGATCGCGAATTATTAAAAAAAACGTTTGTTAATAAACTTAGAGAACTAACCCCACTTGAACGCGGTAGATCACAAGGCGAAATAATAGCCTATTCAGACATTATAGAAATTCTTCATAACATCATAAAATATAACGACAATTGACAAGGTATTGATTTATATATAGATTGACCGACTAGGCTAGAGTTGCTGCTCCAGCCGCGTCGTGGGCGTAGCCCGATGACATAACCATGCTAACAGGATAGCAGATTATGCGTATATTTTACCCATATGATTGCGAATGTACAAGGTTTATTTATCGTCTTTTAATTGAGAGGGATTTTTGTTATGCAAGATTTTTTATTAAAGATGTTTCGCACCAATAGCCCAGGCATGCCAGAGGTGTATTACCAAGAATGTATCAGAATCGCATTAGATATGATGCGAATTCGTGATATAAAGAAAAAGGCCACAGATTAGGTGGCCTTAGTTTGTCTCATCATTTTTACAAGGAATTTTACTACATGAGTATACAACAAGTTGTATCTATAAATCAAAAAAACACGCCTAATTTTGGACCAAATGAAGGCGTATGGGAATATCGATCTTTTGATAATGAATTACTGTGTTATACAGTACGAACATGGGACATAAAATTAGATAAAAAGGTTGTAAAGCCGTGGATATTACAGGATGGATTTTGGAAAAAAGGTGGGTTTTCAGGCCTTTCTACCCGTCCAATTTATAATTTACACAAATTAAAATTATACCCTGACAAACCGATTTTAATTGTAGAAGGAGAAAAAACAGCAGCAGCTGGCGATTTATTATTTCCTAATTTTAATACCATTACATGGATGGGCGGATGCCAAACAGTTGATAAAGCCAATTGGAATTGTTTAAAGGATAAAGTTGTTTATTTATTGCCGGATAATGATGAAAATGGCTACAAAGCAATGAATTGGCTGCGCGATAGGCTAAGGGATGAAGCAAATAAAGTTTATTTTGTAGATATAAAAAAACTTGGTTTAGTAGTTAAGTGGGATATTGCTGACTTGTTTGATGAATCAGGCGAAATAGAAGCCCTTGATGCCTTGGACTTTATAATATCTACAAAAGAATACGTTTATAAACCAAAATTAATTGATGCATTTACATTCCCTGATTTATCAGAAAAAGATAGACCCCTGAATACAACAGAAAACATTGCTCATTTATTAAATAATTATAACATTTGTGTGCGTTATAATTTAATGAGTAATTGCCTAGAGTTTAATTGCAATGGAAGCTCCTATAGCAAGATTAATCAATCAGACTGTTTTTTTGTTGAAATTAGCAATCATTGTGTAAGAAATGGCGTGCCTAAATTTGATTTATATCAACATTTAAATTTTATTGCCGATAAACATCGGTATCACCCAGCAATTGAGTTCATTGAAAGTAAAAAATGGGATGGCATATCTAGAATAAATGAACTTTTAGAGACAGTTAAGTCTGATAAACAAGAGCTGGCTAATAAATTAATTTATAGATGGCTTATGTCATGTGTGGCAGCGATTTATTTACCTAATGGAATAGCCTCAGAAGGCGCGTTAGTTTTTCAAGGGCCGCAAAAAATTGGTAAAACGTACTGGCTATTAAAGTTAGTGCCAGAAGCGTTTAGGTTTTTAGTGCGTGAGGGAATGTCGGTAAATCTAAATAACAAGGATGATTTAATATCATCGACATCAATATGGATAGCAGAACTAGGAGAAATAGAAAGCACGTTTAAAAAATCTGACCTAGAAGATTTAAAAAACTTTATTAGTCGATCGCAAGATACGTATAGAGCGCCTTTTGGTAGAGCTGCAAAGACAGTCCCTAGGCGAACCATTTTTTATGGTTCAGTAAATTCACCATTCTTTCTTGCCGATCAAACTGGAAATAGACGATATTGGACCGTTCCAGTCACTCATATTGATTACAACCATTCCATTGATATGCAACAGCTCTGGGCGGAATTAAAGCAATTATTTGATAATGGGGAATCATACAGACTAACCTCAGAAGAACAAGACCAATTATCTATATCAAATAAAGACCATGAGCATATTGACCCTATTGAAGAAATGATAAAAGTACAATTCAGATGGGAGATGCAAGACCGACGATTTTTAACCGTAACTCAGGTTCTTCAAGAACTAGAACTGCCTATAGATAAAAACAAAAGAAACAATGCCGCCAATATTCTTCGACACTTAAATATTGCATCAAAAAGAACCAAAAAGGGCATTTTTTTTGAAATTCCATTGCTCCTCAAACATCATATTCCTAATATGTAATTTGAGGTGAACAACTTCATTTAGATTGTTTTTTAAGGTGAACAACTGCCCCAATGAGTTGTTCACCTTTTTTTTTAGTTGTTCACCCTCTAAAACCCTTGCTGGGTATAGGTTTATCTATATATATATATAATAGGTGAACATCTCTTATATAGAGTATTATAAAACAATATTGCATTAAACAACTAGCGCACTACTGATACTATATGTGCATATACGTTGTGCAGTTGTACAATGCAACTGTGTTATATACTATGTCTGGGGAAACATGATCACCATGTTCACCTTTTTTTAAAATAAGGTTAAAATATGAGCAAGTTTAAATCAGAAATATTCGGATCAGGATGGGGAGATTGCCATAAATGGGCTGAAAAGAAATTTCACGAAAATGAAAAAAGAATTTTGCGGTATACAACGTGGAAATGTCGTTATTGTTCCGCAACGTTTAATCATATGTACAATTATATACCAGATGTTTTTGTTGCAATGAAAGCCTGTAAAGTCCCTAATGTTTGTACTAGAGCTTTACCAGATAGACTGTTAAAATTAAATATTACAGGCGTTTCCATGGATGATAAATGAACTTCCTCTACGACACCTTTAAACCATTCTGCGCACGCAATGGAATCCATCTTTTAGCCGATGACATGCGATATATATCAAACCTACTGCAAAAGGTCTCACCAGACCGCCGTAAACGCGTTATGAAGCAATATTACGAAGAATGGCTACTTGGTATGGGGGAGGCGCATTACGCAGGCCAGAGGATGAATTTGGGGCGAAAGCGTGCTAATCTTTTTTTGGGTGATATTTGTGGTTAATTAAAACAAGGTGTATAAAAAATGATCGGTCATGTAAAATGGTTCAATGAAGGCAAAGGTTTTGGTTTTATCCATGCAGAAGGCAAAGACTATTTTGTGCACTTTCGTTCTATCCAGACGGAAGGGTTTAAGTCGTTAACCGAAGGTCAAAAAGTATCATTCGTCGTCGGCAATAATGCTAAAGGCGATTATGCAGATAAAATCGTGATTGAAGATAACGGCAACCAGTAGTAGGTAGGCTGGGGTCGTGCGTATAGAATCCGACCCCAGGTGTGCACATTGCAGTGATGCACAAACCTATTTTAACTTTCTACTTTCACATTGACTAGTGTTTTTAACTGTTTGTTCACAACGTCCCAGTCTGGATCGGAAAATCGATACAGCTTTGAATCCACAATAACTGTGATAGTTGCTTGCTGCTTCTCAAAACTGCCTTTGGTTTTGAATGAAACATCATGGCCAATGCCGCGTAAAATAGCACATAGCATTTTGGCTCGTTCAAACTGTGAGTTACTTGGGATCATATTGCACCTTGTTTCCGTGAACCTTGATCCAATTATAGATTTCTTCGCGGTGAACAGATAGGTCAAGCGGCGCATCAATGCCAAGACGGACTTGTTTGCCGTTAATACCAAGCATCGTAATGACAATATCATCCCCGATAAGTATTTTCTCATTTTCTTTTCTCGTTAACACAAGCATTTATATACTCCTTTAATTGTTGGTTAGTTGTTCCGTGTTTTTCTTTTGTGAAGTCATTCATTGTGTTTCATCCCCAAATTTCATGCCGCATTTAATGCATTTTGGAACATAGTGACCTCCTTCGCTGTGCGGAGCGTATTCATGCTCGCAATAGTTGTCGATTAGGGATTGGAGTTTTACTTGTAATCTTAATTTGTAATCTTCTACCGGATGGTCATCGTGCATACCACCGTAACAGCAAGACAGTAAATCCTCTAGCTCTTCTTTCGTGAAGTCATTCATCATTTACCACCCGTGAATATTTACGCTCAAAAACGTCACGAGGGTTAAGGTATTGATATCCATCCTCTTGAATAACCAAATAGTCGCCAGCAACCGGATACATTCTTGCCCGCATTTCATTTTCCACTTTAAAAACCACCCCGTTGTCTAAATCAAGATGTAAATCACCATCAATCGACCGAATGTCAATAATTTTATATGCATCTACTATTACCGGATTCGCCACGTATTTCATCATTTACTCCAAAAAGTATAAACACACATAAAAATAACAGCCATTACCAAAGCGCCCGTAAAATATCCAGCCGCAAACCATTGAATCCGTTTCGTTTCAAAGTCTCTTGATGCCTTTCGATAGTCATACTCTCTGTCTATGCGCTTCCAAGCTTGGTCTAGCGATTCTGGGAATTTAATTATTTTGTTTGTCATTTTAATTTAACCATCTGTGCCAACTCCTTGCATTTATAAAGCACACTCAATAACCGCTCGCCGTTACCATGATTACGCTTGCAATGCTCCATAAACTCCTTTATTGCGTCACGCTCTTTTTCATCATGAGTGTCCGATTCAATTTTTAGTGTCATCTTTCTTCTCCTCAGGCTCACCACAAAAATAAGCCCACATAATAGGCATTTCTAGCCGCTTGGCTTCGATGCGCTCGCGTTCTGTTATTTTACGCTCGCATTCGTTTTGGCAGCTGGGACTAGCGCAATAAGTTTTATCTCGGTAGCAAAGTGTCATTTGTAATACCCACATAAATATAATATCGCCACAACAATTAATCCCCCGAAAGCTCCGCCCAGTACAGATATAATTAAATACTCAATCATCTGTAGAACTCTCCTCCGATTCTTTTACATAATATTCTGGAATCATTTCCAGTATTATTTCATTAATCCTTGTTTGCGCATCGACAATAGGTTTTAGTAGGTCAATGATGGATTGTGGGAGATGATTGTTATTCATCTGTAGAATTCTCCTTAATTAACATTTAGCCGTTGCCGTTGCCGTTGCCGTAGCCGTAGCCGGAGCCGGAGCCGTAGCCGCTATTTATTGTTTCCATACCGGCACCATTTCAATAGATTTCTTAGCCACATCGGCTACCTCTAGTATTTCTATACATTGCAAAAGCTCAACCTTGCTAACCTCGCATGGAAACTTACAGTCTTCTGGATTTTTAGTTCCTTCCATTGCTAATTGACTAAGCGATGCCGCGCCAGACCAACACCATAAACGCCTTGCATTTTTTAAAACAACCTCTTGTCCATTCCTTGATTCAAGATAACCTGCAAATACCCCGGCTGAATATGTTCTAATAATGACATATTTTAAACTATCGTCATTTTTCTTAATGTACACGTCACCATTTATTGTTATTTCGTTCATGTTTTTACCTTTTGTTGTTATCATCTGTAGAATTCTCCGCATTTTTTGCATTCAAAAACAGGGGGATTAGCGCAATATTCAGAATACATATATAGCTTTTCGCTTTCGTGTTGGCATTCTTCTTTAAAATTTTTACCACATAAATGGCACTTGGCTATAGACCAATCTGTCTTTGCAAATTGCCAGCTCTTTCCGCAACAAATAGCAGTGCAAATTTTTTCATGCTGGAATTCATCTTTGCATTCATCAGTGCTTCCTGCGTGGGCTGAACAACATGATGAGGTGGGCTTTTCTTCGTTTAACAAGTTTTGCCAATAATCAATCTGTGCCTCAATTAGAAATTGCCTTGTCGGGTATAATTGAGACTGCATGACGCTGGCTTTGCCATTTGGGTGTGATAAATTAACTCTGAAATCATTCCTGTCTGGTTCGTAATAAATTGAATCTATTTTCCAGTCTTGAATAGTCATGCCATATGTCCAAACAATATCGCCTTCTTTGTATTTTGGCTCAGGTTGGGTTAATTCTGTTAGTTCATTAATTAGCACGTCTATTTGTTCATAAAGATGGGTTTTGTCGCTCCGGTAATCTATAAATAAATAGCCTGGAACGTCTTCATCCATAAATACTAATGAAATGTCTACACGCATTCCGGTTTGGGTACATAGTAATTGGCCTAATTCGTGTGCGATTTTTAGCTTGTCGTAGTCAATCATTTAATGCCCCGGAATAAACGTTTTAAAAAATCAACTTGAAAAATTTTATTTTCTCCGTTGTGCCTTACGCGCAAATCCCAGCATGTTGAATCATTTACAAGACTGGCAATGCTTTTTAAAGTTTCTATTTCTAAGTGATTCATGTTTTCTTTCAAATTTTCGTAGTCAATCATGATTTCGACTCTCTATATTTGCGCTCAAACCATTCTACAATGTCCTTTTTAACCCATCTTGCTTGTCGAGAACCAAGTTTTAATGGCTTTGGAAAAGTTCCATTGTTAATCCAATAGTATAAAGACGACCTTTTGATCTTAAGCATATCTAATACTTCTTGCTGTTCCATTAATTCAAATTCGTTATTCATGATTCTGCCCCAGTCTATAATCCTGCAATTGCTTAATAATGTCGGTTAGGTTTGTTTCTAGGTCTTCGATTTGGTCTAGAGTTAAATCTTCTACTATATCCACCATCGTTTGGCCGGAATGTAAAATTATTTCAATTGAATTCATGCCTCCATTTTTTGCTTTTTGTATATCAACCCTCATTTTCCCAATCCTCAGCTCGTGATTCCCAACGCTCTTCGTATAATTCTCGTTCTTCAGCTTCTTGATATGGCTCGTCGCCGTATGCTTCGCTCATAACTAAGACTCCACCCAATCTGATAACGCTACGCGACCATCTTTACGCGCCTCAAACTCAGTATCAAAATCATTTCCACTTTCAGCCATCGAATCGCCTACATAATCAACTATTGACCATGCCCACTTGCCTTTGTATTCTGATATTTGTAATTTGTAGCCCATTTTAATTGCTCTCTTGATGCCGATTAGTGCCGATTAGTGCCGATTGATACACCATTGCTGTTGCTAAGTTTATAAATTCTTTAATGTTTGGTGAATTGAACATGACTGATTCATTATTTGTAAAATTGATATGATAAAAATTGGTTTTATCAACACAGTCTCTCCCTTTGAAGCTCGAAAAATCAGGCGTTATTTGGGTGCGCCATATGCCAATATCTAAATTTATTAATTGCTGATTTAGTTCTTGCAAAATATAGATGTCATTTAAATATTCTTTTGTTTCGCTCATTTTGGCTTTTCTCTTGTTAGTGATTGTTAATTACAGCGAATTATCGCTTTTCATTTTGTTAACAAAATCGTTTAGCCTGTTCAGTACATTAGGCTCTAAATAAATTTGGTCTGAGCATGTGTGCTCTTCATGATGATTTGCTCTTAAAACATAGCCAAACCCGTCAAATTGGATGTAAACACCATCGCCTAAGTAAGAAACATTGTCGGTAGTAATTTTCATTTTATTTGCTCTCTAGTTAATATAAGTCAATGATAACACACACACACAGTATGTCAATACTTAGACGTACATTAATTTATCAACAGTTGTGATACAATGTTTATATAGCGTGATGATGTTTATGCACAGATTTATACACAGTATTTGTGGGTAATTATGAAATTTGAGAGATATAGCGGAAGTATTGACGATTTACAGGCATTGAATGCGTATTTAGACAATGTTACATTATTAATAAATCATTTACTGAAAACTTTGGAGATATAATAATGAGCGACGAAAAAAGCGTACAAAACGAATCTTATTGCATGCCGAGTGAATATTCCAACGTTGTTAAAGAGATGAATGCAGGCTCTAAATACGGCGCATGGAATGCTAAAGCTGATGTGCAGGCTAAGTATCCACAGGCTAAAATGCAGGGTGAAAAACGGCGTGTGCAGGTTATGGGTAAAGGCGAATAATTAGGGGTATTGCTTTTGACGATAAAAGTGCCAAGAGCGCCACAAGCTGATAACTCAAGTGTTTTTGAGCCTTGGATGATAGACAAGGCTCGCGAGCTATTTGCTCAAGGTGAAAGTATTACGAGCGTTTGCTGTGACTTAGACATAACTCGTGAGACTTATTACAATTGGAAGGAAAATCCAGACCATCCTTTCTATGCTACCGCCAGAAAAGGTGAGCAACTGTCTCAACAATACTGGGAAAGGCTTGGTAACTCTGGAATCAAAGGCGACTTAGATAAGTTCGCTGGTTCTCCATGGCAGTTCGTCATGAAAAACAGATTCCGCGAGCATTACAGCGACCAGCAAAAAGAGAAAGAAGGCAACACAGCAGTTGAGATGTTATTAACAATGTTAGCTAACAAAGACAAATAAGCCGCCAAGCCTCTTAATAATGCTCAAATCGTGCGGCTAATTAACACAGGATTCCGTATGCTAGAATCGACAGACACAACGTTAGTCTTAACTAACGATCAAGAAAAGATGGTAGAGATATTGCAATCGCATTTAACATTACAAGATCAATTCCGGCAGTTAACGCATCACGTTGAAGAATGCTATGCGCGAATTAAACGGCTCGAAGCCAAGGTTTTGCAATGACTATTCAGGCTCGTAGCAAAGAAATCATTCAGGATAACCAATTGCGTGAGCATTTAATCATGATGCTTACTGCGTTAGGCTATGTTGGTGGCGTTACGAAGATGAATAATGACCAACTGCGTGATGAAGTTGAGCGGGCGAAGATTATCTTTTTGCGACGACTGCAAGAGGCACCGCTTTGAGCCTAGACGGCGCGTCATTATTGATGCAAGACGGTTTAATGCGATTGCAAGACTTTCAATTTTTCGCTGAAAACTTCTTCAAGATTCGCACGAAGTCTGGTGATGTGTTGCCATTTGTGCTGAATAGAGCACAGCTATATATACACAGCAGACTTGAAGCGCAGCTCAAAGAGACAGGCAAGGTTAGAGCCATTTGCCTAAAAGGTCGCCAGCAGGGCGTCTCTACGCTGATACAGGCACGCTACTTCCATAAGACGATTACTAATCGCGGCATTAAAACATTCATCCTCACGCACGAAAGCCAAGCGACTAAAAACTTGTTTGATATGACGCGTAGATACTATGAAAACCTACCGCCAGGATTGGTGCCCAGAGCTAATAGAGACAGTCAAAAAGAATTAAAGTTTGAATCCATTGATAGCGGCTATTCGATTGGTACTGCGGGAGCTAAAGGAACGGGGCGAAGCCAGACAGTGCAGTTGCTTCATTCTTCGGAAGTTGCCTTCCAGCCAAATGCTGCTGAGCACGCGCAAGGATTAATGCAGGCTGTTGGCGATCAAAATGGCACAGAAGTAATTCTTGAATCCACGGCCAACGGTATAGGAAACTATTTTCACAGCGTTTGGGTGGCAGCTGAACAAGGGAAGTCAGACTTTCAGGCCATCTTTGTTCCTTGGTACTGGCAGCCAGAATATCGGGCATTTTACAATCAAGGTCATGACGAAATATCATTAAGCGAAGAAGAGCGCGTGTTATTAGATCAGTACGCTGATAATGGCATGACTCATGAGCACATATATTGGCGTCGGTTTAAGATAGGGCAATTCTCAAATGACCATGATGTAGCTGTACGATTATTCAACCAAGAGTATCCAAATTGCGCATATGACGCTTTTCTGAACCCTATTGATGACACATTTATCCCATCTCAACATGTAACAGCAGCAAGAAAAGCCAAGGTAGATATATCAAATACAACGCCACTTATCATTGGTGTTGATCCGGCTATTGGCGACAATGACCGATGCGTAATCATCAAGCGCAAAGGTCGTGTAGCATATGATATCCAGATACTGCGTAATCACAATACGATGGAGTTGGCAGGCAAGCTCAAGACTGTGATTGATCGGGAGAAGCCTACAAAAGTATTTATCGACTGCATTGGCATTGGCGCTGGTGTTGTTGATAGATTGCTAGAGATGGGTTATCACTGCGTCGTAGGTATTAACGTGGCACGAACAGCTAATGATAAAGAACGGTTCGCTAATTTACGTGCTGAGCTGTGGACAGAAATGAAAGAATGGCTCATGGGTGAGCTGCCTGTTTCTATTCCAGATAGTGACGAGTTGCAAACAGACTTGTGTGGATTAGGATATAAGCACCGAAGCAATGGCCAGCTGTTAATTGAGTCTAAAGATGACTTGAAGAAACGAGGCATGCCTTCGCCTGACATAAGTGATGCTTTATGTCTTACCTTTTCGCTAGGCAAGCATGTGGGCGACACAAACTTTGCCCCCAACTTCATGCCAGATACTCACCGAAACATGTTTACGTGATAGACTAATTGCATCACATCTGATAGGACTAAGATATGGCCCGCAAAAATCCAGAAATGGCGCAAGAAATACAACACTATATTGAAACATTCGACAACTATTGGAAAGACAACAAAAATACATACAACGAGTACATGCAGTTTGTATTCGGCAACCAATGGCTTGATGAAGAGGCCAGAGTATTTGAGACATACAAGAAAATCCCGCTAACGTTTAACAAGCTTGCGCCTATGGCCAACCATTTGTTGGGTGAGCAGCGACAAAACACGCCTACATTGCAATGTGAGCCAGATGAATCAGTGCCAGAACAAACGGCAGAAGTGCGCACAGCTTTAGTTAAAGACATTACCATCAACTCAGATAGTAACGTAGTGTTTCAAACTGCATTCCAGTCAGCCATTACTGGCGGATTCGGTGCGTTCTACGTTGACACTGAGTATGAGAATGACTACTCATTTGACCAGGTTATACGCATCAAAAAGATGGAGATTCCAACTCGCTGTTACTGGGACGTGAGCTCCATATCGCCATGTAAAACTGATGGTAGCCATGCGGGCTTTCGTACACGCATGTCACGAATGAAATTCCGCAGCATTTACGGTAAGAAAGTCGAGGAATCCATACCACCTTCTAACATTGAAGAAGGCTCGGTATTCAACGACGATGAATCAGTAACCATTGTTACGCACTTTAAACGCATCTACGAAAAAGAAACAATGTACAAGCTCAGCAATGGGCGTGTATTAGATAGCGAAGAGTTTAAGAATCTAGAGCGCATCATGGTCGGTGACGATGAGATGCTATTGGATGGTGAGCAGCTTGTAACCATTGAAGATAAGCGTATTGCACCACGATACAAAGTTAAAAAGTATATGTTTGCTGGCGACTATGAGTTAGAAGCTGAAGACTTTCCTAGCGAGCAATTGCCGTTGATATTTGTTGACCAAAACTCATTCTTTAACAAAGAAGGCACGCAAGTTTGTCGGCCATTCTTCAAAGACACCAAGGATGCGCAACGTTATATTAATTACCTTGGTACTCAATCCGCTTATCTCGTTAAGATTGGACGTTATGACCAATTTCTTATTGCCGCTGGGAATGCCCGTTCAAATGATACGGCGCAAATATGGCGTGACCCGTCTAATACACAAGGTGGATTGAAGTTTGACGAGGTTCCATCGGGATTTATACCGCAACAGCTAAAGCCGCCTGAGTTGTCCATGTCATTAGTGCAGCAATATGAGCGGGCCGAGCGTGATATTCAAACTTGCACTGGCATGTACAATACAATGATGGGAGAGCAAGGTAATGAAACGTCGAAACTGGCGATTGATGCGCGCACGAAGCGCGGAAATTATAATACCCATTTGCCTTTTGATAGTCTTAATCGAGCTATTGCGGTTTGCGGGCAGATAGTCAACGAGATGATACCAAAAGTCTATGATACTGAGCGCACCGTCATGCTGAACATGAAAGAAAAAGGCATGACAGCTGTGCCGATTAACAAATCAATGGATGAGTATGGTGGCCAGACACAAAATGACATGACTAAGGGTCGATATACCATCAGATTGCAGCCTGGACCCAGTTGGGAAGGGCAGAAACAAGAAGCTTTGAATAGCATGCAGTTAATATTGCAGGCTAATCCACAGCTTTTTAATCTAATTGCTGATTTATATGTTGAGAATCTGCCATTAGCTAACAGTTTAGAGCTTCGCAATCGATTAAAGACGATTGTTCCGCCTGAAATCATTGAAGCTGGTAAAACTGGTCAGCCTGTGCCTCCGAAACAAGAAGCGCCAGACCCCATGATAATGGTTAAGATGAAAGAGCTAGAGCTTAAGCAGCAACAATTGCAAATGGAGCAGCAGAAATTACAGATGGATGCAGAAGAAAAAGGCCATGATATCCAAATGCGTTGGCAGGAATTGGAAGGCAAGAAGCAGGAAGCAGCGGCACAATTGCAGGAAATGGAGCTGAGATACTTGGCGGAGACGCAGCGCACAGCATCGGCAGAGCAAATAGCACACGCAAATAATTTAGTTAAACTACTAACAGCGACACACAAACAACAAGGGACAAAACATGAGTCTAACGAATATTGATGGTAAGTTGATGGATATTGGCGAGCCGGGATTAGTACCGGAGCCAATTGCTTTAAACAATGCGCCAGCGTATGAACCAGAGCCGGAAGCGCCAGAGCCTGAGTATACTCCAGAGCCAACATCCGCAGAGGCAAAGCCAGAGCCAGTTGAGGCTAATACTGATGACTACGGCACAGAGATTGCGCCGCAAGAAAAGGTGTATACGCAAGCTGAAGTTGACGCTCGAATCAACGAAGCAATTAGACGTCGATTGAAAGAGCGGGCAGAAGAACCAGCGCCACAATATCAACAGCCACAGCAGCAACAACAAGCAGCGCCAGAATACGACCCAAATAGTAGCGACTCATGGGAAGTACAGCTAGAAAGCTTTATTGAAAACACATTGTCTAAGCGTGAGCAGAAAGTTCAGCAAGATAATTGGAAGCGACAAGAGCAAGAGACACAAGCTAACTTTGAGGTAAAGTTCAATCAAGGCGCGTCTAAGTATAGCGACTTCGAGCAAGTGGTCATGGGTAAGGCGTTGACGCCACAAATGGTCATTGCTACTCGTGGAATGAATGACCCCGCTGCATTTATCTATGCTGCTGCTAAAACACAAGCGCCAGAGCTGGATAGGATTTCTAAGATTGCAGATCCTTATGGCCAAGCAATTGAGCTAGGCAGGCTTGAAGAGCGCATGCGCAAAAGTCGCTCGGCTGTGAGTCAAGCACCAAGACCTATTGAAGCACCTCGAGGCGATGTATCTGAAAAGGTTGAGCGTAAATGGTCTATTGATGATAAGTTGAGACAGTCTGAGAAGGAAAGTAAGGCAGATAGGATGAGAGGTAGGACGCAGTAATTGACCAACAAATAAAACAAGCTCATAATACTGGCTGACGCGTAGAGATTTGGCTTACCGTCGGCCAAGACAGGAGCGTACTAGCTTTCCTCCGAAGCAATGATAACGGTGCCCATTTGGGCGTGTTTAATTGTTTCTCGGAGACAGCAATGGCTAATGCCTTTCAAACTACCCAGTATATTCTCGATGAAGTATTCATTCGTTACATCAATTATCTAAATTTTGCTAAAGTGGCAAACCGTAACTTAGAAGCAGACTTCAAAAACTTAAAATACGCAACAGGTCAAACTATTAACTACCGTTTGGAAGAACGCTTCCTAGGTGGCTATGGCGCAACTGCTGTTGACGAAGCTGTGGTTCAGGTTGTTCGTCCGTTAACTATCGATACCCAATTCCATTCTATGGTGTCGTTTAATGGTATGGAGCTTACATTCGACCGTGCTCGAGACCAACCCTACTTAGATATGATGTTAAAGCCTCGTGCTAAGCGTCTTGCTAATAATGTAGAGTCGTTCATTTGCGCTCAGAACTTCCAGCCTGCTGTATATCAAACAACTGGTACCGCTGGCGTTCCTATCGACTTCAACACTGTATTGCAAACAGACGCGTACATGACTGAGCTTGGTATTCCAGAAGATGGTAACCGTTATTTTGCTAATAGCCCTGCTGTATCAGCTGCTTTGTCTAACGACTTGTACACTGTATTCAACATGACTGTTAACCGTGGCGCGTTGATGGATGGATTTATCGGTCACTTGGCTGGCTTTGACTTCTTCAAGACTAACTTCTTGGTTCGTCAAGTTGCTGGTGCTGGTCAGGCTGGTGGTGCTCCTCCTGCCGGATTCAAGTTGGGCGGCGTTATTACCAACGGTCCTATTAGCTCTGGTAATACATTTGCATTGTCTGGTTTGATTGCAAGCCAAGCGATTGCATTTAACGTAGGCGACAAAGTGCAGTTTGCTACTAGTGCAGGCGTGTTTATGGTTAATCCATTGGCATCTGCTGGTCAATCTGGTGGTTACATTCCATTGTCACAAACAGCTCAGTTTGTTGTTACAGCAGTTGCTGCATCTAGCGCTGGTGGTCTTGCAACAATTACTGTTAGCCCATCAATCGTTGTGTCTGGTGCCCGTCAAAATATTAGCGGCGCGATTCCTAACGGTGCTCAGTTGTTGTTGGCTCTTGACCATAACGAGTCGTTAGCATTCCATAACCAAGCCATTGTATTTGCGGCTCCTCCAATCACCGAACTTAAAGGTGGTGTAGAGGCTGTAACAACTTACTCTGACTTGTACAAAATGGCGATGACTTATACTCTTGGTGCTGACATCCGTAACTATGTACAGTTGGATAGACTGGATATTATTGCAGGTGTTGCGATTAACCCTGAGTTCGCAGTTTGCGTAATGAGTTAATATTAAATGGGGGCGAAAGCCCCCACTTATTTAGGTAATGATTATGCAAGTAGATGCACAAGTTTTATATTTGAGCCGATGGGTAGACCGCGCAAGCTTTAGAGCGTTTGTTTACAACTCAGAAGGCCAAAAGTTATGTAATAGTTACGACGAATTTAGTGAGGCAATATCATCAGGCATTTGGGCCGCAGAGCCGCATGTTGGTAATGCTGATAATGTAGTGACCATCCGGCAAAAGAGAGGTCGTAAATGTCAGAACCTCAACAAAGCGTAAGAAGTTTTATAAACGATTCCTATCAAATTATTAGCGCGGGTTCACCTACTGTGCCGTTGCATGGCAATGATTTGTCGCAGGGTATAGCTATATTAAATAGGTTGTTGAATCAGTACTCTGCTAACGGCTTAATGATTACAGTGTCTAAGCAAGTTGATTTTATGCTAGGCATTGGCCAAGGCACAATTACAATTGGTGAGCCTGATTATACGCCTACGCCTGATATTGTTACGCCGGGGCGACTGGTTAACCTTCTGAATGCTTGGGTAACATTGCAAAATGTAACCTATCCATTGATTGATGAATCACGCACAGAGTTCTATTCTAGCTATAAATATGCAACGCTTACAGGGTTGCCACGATACATTATTATTGTGCCACAAACCAATTTGACGAGCGTTCAGGTATTTCCAGGGCCAAGTCAGCCGTATCAATTGAGTTTATATGGAAAGTTCCAATTATCTGCGCTCACTGCAAATGATGATATGGGCGAGCTGCCCTCTTATTATTATATGTTTTTGCAGTTTGCATTGGCCAAGTATATTTCTGTTTACAAATCGCGTGCCGCTGCGTGGACCCCTATGTTAGAGCAGATGTTGCAAGATTTAGAGAAGGACATGGTTGCTTCATCTTCGACCAATTTGGATATAAACGTCAATACTGATTCATTTTTGAACGGAAGTTGGCGGGTAAAGGCAGGAATTTGATCAGTTTGTATTTTAATGCCGCTAATATTATGTTAATATTACGTTTTTATTTCAAGGATAAAAACATGCAAACAGAAATTAACGGCTTTAAGATTGTACATGATTATGGGTATACAAAAAACAAATTAACACGATGGGCTCGGGTTGAATGCAAAATTTGTAAGCGTGAATATGATACTGTTTATTATGGGTTAAAACACAGGAATCATTGTGGGTGTAGTTATAGAAAGGATGGCAAAAAACTTTCTAATTATGCTAAATCACACCCTAGATTAAGAAATTGTTTAAAAGCCATGATAACAAGATGTCATAGCTCTAAAGATTCCCATTATTATTGTTATGGCGCAGTAGGAATTTTTGTTTGCGATGATTGGAAAGAGAATACAGATAGATTTTGTGAATGGGCATTAGCAAATGGCTATGAAGACAATTTAACTATTGATAGGATAGATAATAGCCAAGGTTATTTTCCAGAGAATTGTAGATGGGTAACGAAGGCCGATCAAAACAGAAATAAAAGGAACAACGTCATGAGCTTTGAACTAGCAAACAAAATTAGAAAAGAGCATGGCGAGCTATCATATCGGCAACTAGCAATTAAATACAATGTATGCAAGTCAACCATCGGTTCTATTATTCAAAATATTTCCTGGAAGGAATCCTAATGGCAATTAAAGAACTCCCCATAAGTCTATCCTTTGACCGCCAAAGGTTTCTCCAATACAGCCCAGCTGACTGCGCTAATCATTATGCGGTTACTGCGCCAACTGGAAAGAAACAGAAAGCATTATACCCGGTCATGGGTCGTAAGCATTTGATGAAAGGCAATGCTAATGCACTTGTGTTTAGCAACCAGCCGCGCAAGATATTCAAATCCATAGGTTTTGTTTATATTGTTGTGGGTGCGACGATTTATCGCGTTGACCAAAACTTTAATAAGCGTGTTATTTCAGATGCAAGTTTCACGCAGGTTAATGGTGACTTAAACTTTGCGTTTTTGCCTACAATACAGGGGACGAATGCGACCCCATCCGCAAATACGCAAGCAACATTCTGTATGTTTTGCGATGGCGATGATGTTTTCATATTTAATGAAAAAACCAGTGTATTTAGCAAGGTTACCGACCCTTTGAAGCCGCCATTCCCATTATATTGTGAGGCATTTGGCAATAGATTCGTTGTTTCATCTAGAAATAGCACGCAATTCCAGTTAACACAGATTAATTTGGGCGCCACATATGATCCGGCATTAGTATTCACTATAAATGGAGCTGCTGTATTCGCTCAAGAGTCTGGTTTAATCCGGCAAATGGCGGTGCTGCATAATCTATTGTTTATATTTACAGATTATACGACAGGCATTTGGTCTAATACGCCAAGTGTATTTAATACAGCCGATGCGTCCTCGACATTTCCCTTTAAAAAGAATACATCCTATGAGTTTGATTACGGAATAGCCGACTCGGATTCATTGGATGTCGACTTTGGTATGGTTGTATGGCTGGCGCAGAATAGAAATGGGCTTGTTACGTTCATGTCTAGCAATGGCCAGGATTTAAAGCCAATATCATCACAGGCCGTTAATGTTGTTTTGCAGCAATTAGCCAATGCTTCATCTGGTAACTTTTTATTGAATCTTGATACGACTGGGTTCTTATATCAGTATGAAGACAGTGTGTTTTATAGGGCAAATATTGGCGATTATGTTAATTACGATACATTAGACCGTAGCTCATTGGCCGTATCGTTAGAATATAACTTTAATAATGATAGCTGGCACCGCTGTATTGAATTAAATGGCGAGCGCAATCGTACTGAGCAGCATGAATTCTTTGCTAATACACATATGACTATCGTCAGTAATCAGACAGCTATTTATAATATGTCTGGTGAGTTCTATTTCAATGAATTGCAAGATTCGGCATCACCAACAGGGTTCCAAGCTTATCCATTTAGATATGAAAACGTCACATCAATTATATCTGAGCCTGATTATAGCGAGTTTATTACTGATTATGTGCAAATAGACTTTGTTTGGGGAGCTGGCACTGCAAGTTATTCCGATGGGCCTTACGCTAATACTGTTTTCTTAGTTGCTGAGGCATCTACGGCGGCGGTTCCTGTTTATCTTGTTGCGGAAGATGGTGTTTCGTATATCATTAAAGATGGCACAAACGTTCCTGATTTAAATAGCACGATTTATAACACATTATTTAATCCTCACATTGAGCTTTATTTCTCTGATGATGGTGGTGTTAGCTTTCATTCTGCTGATGTATTGGAGTTTAGCCAGTTGGGTGTTTATCAATGGCGAGCACGCTGGTATCAATTGGGCTCTTCCAGGAATCGTGTGTACAAATTAATATGTGTAAGTCCCGCGCCCATTGTTATCCTTGGAGGTGTTCAGGATACACGACGCATCTCGGGAGGCGCCAATTGACCGCCTTTGTTAGTCCAACAGTAGACTTATTGCGTATTGATGGTTGCCCACTACAGGGCGACGAGCTTTCGTTTCAATTAAAGAGTTGGTTGGCTGTGTTGGCTGATACATTGAATACAACGTTTGATATTTTGCAACCTAATATTAATGTATTAAACAGTTATGTATCTGCGCAAGGCATATCTGTTCCCAAACTTACTGCTGTGCAAATTGCGGCATTGACGGGCTTGCCGGATGGTATATTATTGTATGATACAACCAATAACGTATATGTTGGCCGGCAATCAGGTGCTTTAGTTAAATTTACAACCACTGCTTATCCTTAGGAGTTTATTATGAGTTGGTTAACTGATTTTTTTCACCCAGGACAAGCATACGGCAAAGCCGCTGAAGCCAACAAACAAGGTTATGAGCAAGGCCAAGCTATGCGCCAACCATTTATCCAGCAAGGACAGGAAGCTGGAAATGGGTTGATGGATATGTACAACAAGATGATGGACCCTGGCGCACTTCAAAACGAATGGGCGCAAGGGTATGAAACTAGTCCGTATGCTCAGCAAATGATGGGGCAAGCTCAATCATCAGGAATGGATGCTGCCAGCCAGATGGGCCTGATGGGGTCAAGCGCTGCATTGAATAACATTCAGAACCAATCCAGCAATATTATGCAGGGTGATAGACAGAACTACATGAATGATATGATGCAGAAGTATATGAGCGCCATGGGTCTTGGTGAAAACATGTATGGCCAAGGTGCTAATATGGCTGGACAGGGTGCTAATGCGGCCGGGCAGTTTGGTCAACAGCAGGCGGGTTATTTAGGTAATCAAGCGGCTGCTGGCGGGAATATGCTTGGTAATATGCTGGGCGGCGGTGCTGCTTTAGCTGGCGGAATTTTTGGTGGTCCTATGGGTGGAGCAGTCGGCAATTGGTTTGGTAAGAAAATTGGTAATCAGCAAAATAACTGGGGGAATTATTACTAATGGCACCTCAACTACCAAGTCAATTAGCTCCCGGGATGGCATCATTTAACCAAGGCTTTAAAAGCGTTGGCGACTTAATGAACCAGATTAAACAACATCAGTTTGAACGACAGAAGTTAATGGAGGCGGTTCGACAGCATGGCGAGATGATGGGGTTTAAGCGACGAGAAGAAGGCCGTGCGCAGAATAAAGAGAATCGTGCGCAGCAATCGTTTGACCAGAAAAACGCAATAATGCAGGAGCTGGCTAATTGGTTCCAGAATAAAGGTGGCAATCAGAACCAAAGCATGGGCGGCAATACAGCTCGTCCAGCAGCGCCAAATGTAGCCGCAAGTGGTATGCCAGCTAATGAACAGAATGCCATGATGAATGACCCTAATACTGGTGTTCAGGGTGGTGAGCATGAAGTTGATATGTATGGGCGGCCTGTTGGTGGGCAGCAAGCGCAAGTGCCCGGAATGGTTGCACAAGGGAATATTGATTTAAATAATAGGCCGATGGTTAAAAACCCGCAGGGTGGAACCAGCACTGTATTGACTATGGGCATTTCTGAAGATGGCAAGCATATAAATATCCCTCGCGTTAGTGATGACGGGAGGATATTAACTGAAAAAGAAGCCGTCGATCAATTTCATAAGAGTGGAAAGCATTTAGGGGTTTTTGACTCTCAAGAGGCAGCGGATAAAGCAGCGCAACAATTACATGAAGACCAGGCGCAACAATATGGGTTAAACGATAGTAACTCACCGCAATCGAATCAGCCGCCTGAAGAATTACAGCAAAGATATATGCTTGCTTTTGGTAAGCCGTTTCCTATGGCTAGTGAGACTCCTGACCAAAAAAGAGCTGCAGATTTGCAGACGGCAATACAGACAGAAAAAATGAAGATTCAAATGGGTGACGAAAAAGAAAAATCAAAATTAAAGTTATCTGCTAAAAAAGACATTCCTGTTATTCAGGATTCTATTAATGGCGTGGATGAATTAATTAAAATAGCCAAAGAAAATAAAGATTTGTTTGGGCATTATGTGGCACCTGATTTATTTGCAAAGACTACAAAAAACAAAAACGCAGGGACATGGCAAAATTTAATGCTTGATCGTCTTGCGGCAGCCGAAGGAAAATTATCAAGCAAAGGCAACATTTTGGCATTAAAAGTGGCGTTAGCTGCAAAGCCAGGGTTTGCTGAACAGCAACAAGTTGCTGTGGCTAAATTAGAGTCAATGAAAAAGGCGCTTATGCAATCATTGCAGCATTCTAAAGAACTAAGTGGTGAACAAGCAAATTCACCAAATGATGATCCATTAGGTTTGTTTGGAGGATAATATGTTATCGTTGGCACAAATTAGAGAACAATATCCTGCCTATGCAAACAAAAGTGATGAAGAGCTTGGCGATGCTCTTCATGCAAAATATTATAGTTCTATTCCTAAAGGCGAGTTTTACAATAAAATCGGATTGAACAAAAATATTAATCCAATATCTGTTAATGAAGAACAATCTGATTATGAATCAAAAGGGATATCAGGAATTGCTTCAGATATTGGAGATAAGGCATTGACATCCGTATTGAATCTTCCTGAAGCGTTAATGAATCTTCCAGGCGAGGCCGTAGGGGCTGGAAAGCAATTACTAGCCAATCCTAAGCGAGCCGCACAAAATGTTGGCGCAGGTTTTGGTGAGCTTGGTCACGAAGCATTAAGCGCTCCCGGTAACTTAAGGGATTATTTAGTTAAAAAAGGGCTATGGTCTAAAGAATCACCTGGCCTGCGACTTCCTGAGTCTATTTTGCCTAAAGAATTTAATTATCCAGAAGCTACCGGTGTTAAAGGCGAAGAGCCTGGGGATGCCTTGTTAAGAGGAATACCAAAAGGGATCGCCATGACCCCCGGAACTAATTTACTATTTAAAGGAATAGAAAAAATACCTTTAACTGCAAAGATTGCAGCAAAACCATTAAAAGCTGCTGAGCAAGCAATTAAAGAAAGAGGCATTTATGACATCCCTCTTAAAAAGGAGTTTTTTGATCAAGCAAAGTATTTATTACCTAAAACAGAGGAAGTAAAGGATATGATTACCGGTGCTCGCTTAGGTGATTATAAATCTATCTTTGCTCTTCAATCTCAATTAGGCAAAGAAGCAGGTTCATTCGCCAAGTCTGGCTCCGCAGCTGAGCGACTTAGAGCGCCAGAATATAGCTCATTACGTAAAAAAATTCTTTCAGCAACTAAAAGTCATCTTGAAAATACAGGGCATAAAGATATTGCTAAAATGTTAACTACAGGACAAAACAAATATCGACAATATAAATATTTATCAAAAAATGTTTATCCTCCTCTAAAAACATTGGCAAAAACAGCCACAGGTCTTGGTGCTTTATATGAGATCCCATCTTTATTACATAAGCTACTAAAAGGATGATTGTTTTTTGAACTCAGTGCTCTTATAATGCCTTCTTAAAAAAGGGGGTATTATGTTTCATTTTATTTGTCAGGTTTGTTTATGTTATTGGGTTGGTCATTTTATATTTTCTTCTTGGGATAATACTGATAACTATTACGAAGATTATTAATTGATAAAAAATATATTCATAGGCTCGCTATATGCGGGCTTTTTTGTTTGTGTAATTTAATCAATAGGTTGTGTATAATGCAGATCAGCTAAGGGATTGCCGCATAAATTTTCGACGAGATATGCGGCTGGTTGTAACGTGAATTACAGGATATAGTATAACAAATGCGCATAAAAAAAGACACGTCTTTTAATCATCAAGTTTATCAAAAATCTTATCAACGATTAAATTTATCATCTTCTCAACGAGTTGTATTACAACGATTACTTGGTTTTCTTATTAGAAATGATAAATCATTTCCATTTTCAGCTGTAAAAATGGCTGAATTAACTGGATTTGATAAAAGAACAATTTTTAGATGTTTAGATACGCTAGAAAAATATCGATTAATTGAGCGGGTTGGTCTTGGAAAAAACAGGCGATTTAGTCGCGGGTCTATATTGAATAAAATTCTTACAACCGTGACAAATAGAACAATTCGTAAGCAGGACATAAATTTAACAACCGCGACATTGTGTCATCAAAATTCATCCAACCGCGACATTGTGTCATACAAGAAAACATCTCTTTCTTTAAAACGTAAAGAAACGGTATTTTCTATCGAAGAGCTTCAAGAACAAAAATGGTATTTAGACAATCCTAGTTTCACAGTAAAAGACATGCATCTTTATTTATTTAAAGATATACCCAATGCCTATTTATCAAAAAAGGTATAGAATAACTAATCCAAAGCTAGGAGCTAAGTGAATGAGTTTTTCGTTATCCTACAACCCCGTGTGGAGCATGGTCGATTTAAATGGCTTGCAACTAGACGATAATTATTATTTATTCACCCTGCAAAATGAGCTTCCTTATTTATTCAGTAATATTTATCAAGACCAAAATGGTACAATTCCATGGTCTAATCCAATCCAGTTCTTAGCTAATGGCACATTGCCATCAAACATGTACTGGAATGATGCGGTAACATATCGCCTTGAAGTGCGTGCGGGCAATTCACAATCTGATGCTTTAATTTATCTTGTTGAAAATTACATCCCAAATAATGAAAGCGTGACGCCAGTTACTTCAAGCAACAACACTGATAATCAAATAACAAACCCTCAGTTTGCCACATTAAACTTTGCTGTTCCTTTAGTGATAAGCACAGCGTCAACTACTGAAATAGCGCCGGGCTGGTCAATTGTTACTACTGGCTCTGGCTCACTGACGTTGACGCAGCTTTTATTTGCTGGCAATGAATTAATAGATACCAATCCATCGTATGGATTGAGCATTGCCAATAGCGGGTTTAGCACAGTTACATTACGCCAACGATTCAGTAATAATGGCGCCTTGTGGTCAAATGCCGCAGTTGCTGCCAGTATCACGATGAAAGCGGATGCTAATAATCCCACGATTACGACGAGCCTTGTTTATTCTGGCGGAACGACCCCAACCCAAGATATTTTGACCCCTCAAATTACTACGGGTTGGAATACATACCGTGGCGCTGTTGCTATTCCAGCATCAACTAATCCAGATGTTCCGTCAGTAGCTTACACAGATTTTGATGTTTCATGGGTTGGTAATGTAACGATAGGAATCACTAGCATTCAGTTGGTGGGTCAAGCTGTATTAAGCGAAGATGTTCTGTATGAGCAAATTACGTTAGAACGTCAAACCGACCATCAGTACCACGTGGCTTATCCCATTGTTCCTGTAGGCACAATAATTGACTATTTCGGATTTTCCATACCACTGCATTATTTACTTTGTGATTATGCAGCCTATAACAGGGTTACATATCAACAATTATTTAATACATTAACAAAGACCGAGACCGTAACATTAACATCGACTGTTGCCACATTTACTGTGGCAAATGGTTCGATTTATAGTATTGGGTATGGAGTAGAGGGAACTGGAATACCACCGTCCACAACTATAATTGGGATATCAACAAATACCATTACGATATCATCCCCAGCCTCAGTGACAGGCAGTCAGTCGTTAAGATTTTTTGCAGCAGGAAATAGATTCCAAGAAACGGTTACTTGGGCAAGCTCCACCACATTTACTGTGGCTAGTGGCGCTGCCTATAAAGTAGGTGAAGCAGTGACGGGAACAGGAATATCTGCGGCAACAGTAATAACAGTAATTGCAGCAAACCTAATAACCATATCAATCGCTACGGCTTATGTGGCTACAAATACGTCACTAGTATATTTCTACGATGCGGGAAATGGCAACGAAACAACAACCTTTAACGTGCCAGATACGCGCCGCAGGGGAACTATTGGTTCTGGTGGGGTGGTTATATCCGCCACGCCATTAGGCATTGGAAATCAATTAGGTAATGTTGGTGGCGAAGAATCACATATTCAACTGTCGGCTGAAGTTGGATCACATACACATACAGCAACCAGCGGAATATCTCTGGCTGCTGGTGCTGAGGGTGCAGGTGGTGGGTCAAGAATATACGCCAATGGTTCTAGCAACGTAAATCCAACAATAGCTGCCAATACACCTGCTGGAGCTGCGTTTAACCTATACGAGCCAAGCTTAGTAACTAACAAATACATCAGATATCAATAACTGGAGCCAATCATGGTTTTAAGATATACAAGTTCATACGATAAAACATTGGCCTTCAGTGACACAGATGGCCAGTTAACATTAACAGCGAATAACGTTTTAACCTATACGTTGCCTGGTGATAATACCACGCGTTATACAATAGAATTTATATATAATTCTAATACTGATGTATTTGTTGGGTTGAATCAAACACCTGCTGTGCCTGCTGGCAACACTATTACAGTTGCGCCTTTTGTAGAATATAAGCCATTTAGGCGTTATGCTCGCGGGGGAGATGTGCTATCATTTATATCACCAAATGCTACCACTTACATGGGATTTTCGGTGCGTAGTATACCCAGTTAATAAGGATGTATTAATATGGTTGCCACACTCAAGTTTAGTCAATTCCTAGCTGCTGGCAACCTAGCTAGCGGCTCTAATGTTGTTGGTTTGTATAACCCAGGCACTGGAACAACCAACGCATCTTTTATAAATACATCCTCAGGCTCTAACTTATTGCAATGGGCTACAGTTACCACGTCTTCATTATCCATGGTTACCAATTTTGGTTATTTTACCAATAATGCAGCACGCGTAGTATTAACATTGCCATTGGTCTCATCGGTTGGCGACCAAATTTCAATTGCTGGAATTAGTGCTAGTGGCTGGCGAATAGCTCAGCTTGCATTGCAATCTGTAATTATTGGTCAAACAACATCTACCGTTGGCGTTGGTGGCTCGGTATCTTCCGCAAACAGTCATGACTCTTTAAATTTAGTATGTTGCGTTGCCAACTTACAATGGATAGTCGTAGGAGGACCGCAAAGCGCAGGGCTTGTTATCATTTAATTATTTTAAGGTAATCAATATGAGCATTTTAAGTGTTGCAAGAGATTACGGCGTAAGCCCTTCAATTGTCAGAATGACAACAAATGATTCTGTTGCTGTCATGACAGCCCCTGGGTATCTTGATGCTCACATGGCTGATTTTAACAGAATTAATAATGGATTTTTTGAATTTTCGCCATCAGATATTCTTCTTTGTTATTCTACTGAAGCAACAACATGGAACTTTTTTACTATCACTACCGATGGTTCTGGATTTGACCCGTATCCAGGCGCTTTGCCAGCAACATCCATTGCAAATGCAGTATTATTAACAGACGCATCTGCTGCTCCGTTATGGCTTGCAAACAGCGTTACCCCGGGATATGTATTGACTGCTAACGCTGGCGCACCAGCGAGCTGGCAATCTGTTGGAGCTGCTACTGGTGCTGTTTTGTTGGCACCGTCAGCAAACCAAGTTATAACGGGCCCATACACATTGCAAGCCAATAATTTTGTGGCGGGGTATGCAACTACCGCTACGGCTGGCGGAACAACTGTTCTAACTGTTGGCAGCACTAATCAGCAATATTTTACCGGCACGCTTAACCAGACAGTAACTCTTCCTGTAGCCTCTACTTTAGTTTTGGGGTTCCAGTTCACTATAGTCAACAATTCTACCGGCACTATTACGGTTAATTCATCTGGCGGTAATCTTGTTGAGGACATGCAACCACAGACACAATTGGTTGTTACTTGCGTGCTAGCATCTGGAACATCTGCTGCGAGCTGGGATACTGATTATACCGCTGATATTTTGCCTGTGGTTCTTTCTCCATTAGCCAATCAGGTTATAACAGGCGCATATACGCTTCAATCCAATAACTTTGTAGCAAGCTATACAACAACAGCCACGGCCGCTGGCACAACTGTTTTGACAGCAGGAAGTACAAATCAACAATATTTTACGGGCGCTACGACACAAACTGTAACACTTCCTGTCGCGTCAACATTAGTTTTGGGCTTTGCATTTAGAATTATAAATAATTCATCGGGTGACGTTACCGTTAACTCATCTGGCGGCAATGCTGTGCAAGTCATGGCGGCACAAAGCTCGGCCATAGTTACCTGTATTTTGACAAGTGGTACAACTGCCGCGTCATGGGATGTGGTCTATTTTATTGACGGGAACGGCATTTCATTGACCGGCGATACGGGCACAATAAGCGGCTCAGCCCTTACCGTTTCTGCCGACACTGCGGCTCTTAATTCTGGCTCAAGTGTGTCATTTTCAAACACAGGAAGTGCGAGCACATTAAATGTAACTGATGTTAATAGTAATACAATTATCGGTAATGGAGCAGGTAATTTGTCGATGCTCGGTGGTGCAAATTCTGGCCATGGCTCTAGTGTTCTTAACGGATTGACGCTTGGCAGTTTCAATAATGCTTTTGGTATTGGGGCGATGCAATATGCAACGACAGCAAATTCAAACCAGGCTTTTGGCCAGAATTCATTGATTTTATTATTAACGGGTGAAAACAATGTCGCCATGGGTTCCGAGTCTGGTAGCAGCTATGACTCAAATGAATCAAATAATATTTGTCTTAATAGTGTTGGTGGCCTTGGCGATCAAAATACATTACGGATTGGTTCCTCAACAGGCACAGGAACAAGACAGCTGAATGCCGCTTACATCCAGGGTATTTATAGCAACGCACAGCTTCCATCAGGCCAAGTTAGTTACGTGACCATCGATATCTCAACGGGCTTGCTAGGAGTAACAACTACTACACCAGTAACTCAATCTGTTGCCACCACTACACAGGCATTAGATCCAAACGTAACGTATATATTTAATAATGCTGCGGCAACTACTGGTTCGTTCCCATCAAGCGGCACCTTGACCATTGGTGACGTTATTAAAATCAAAGGCCGTAGTGCGGCACCATGGATAATCCAAGCGAACACAGGGCAAATTATTACGTTCGGCGCATCATCCAGCACAGCGGCAGGAACCGCAACAAGCGCGTTAGGTTCGGACTCAATTCAATTCACCTACGTTGCTGCTGACGAATGGTCCGTTGATTGGGCGGTTTCTTCATTGATTACGCTGGCATAAGGGGTTGATTAAATGGCTATTCAAAATAACATAAGTAATCAGGCGTTGTTGACTACTAGCTCGCCTGCGTTTATTGCAGTTAGTGCGGGTGATTTAGGAGCAAGCGTTTCAACTCCAGGTGGATTTCAATCTAATGCATCCACAACAAATGGCTCTGCTGTTTATGTTGGAACGTATGCAAACTCTAATACGCCTCCATTAATGAATTTTGTTCGCAGTCGGGGCGCAACAACGGCTTCAAGGGTTGCAGTACAAAATGGTGATGTGTTGGGAGCCACTGAATTTTTAGCGGATGATGGTACTACACTTGCAAACAATGCTTGTATAACGCGTTCTGTAGTAAGCGGCGCGGTATCTACAGGAATTGTGCCAGCTAAATATGAAATATATACGACGACAACAGCAGGTGCATTGACGCTTGGTATGACATTAGGTGCCAATCAAGTAGCCACATTTGCCAGCCAAGTTATTGCGCCAAGTTTTTCACCAAATACAACATCTGGCGTTATCGGCACAGCGACAAATGATAATGCTGCCGCTGGAAGTGTTGGGGAAATATCAAGCAGTGCCAATGCTACAGCCGTAGCCATGACAACCGGCACTATAACGCAAATACAAACGTTATCTTTAGGTGCTGGTGACTGGGACGTATGGTGTACATTCTACACGACTGTAAATGGCGCGACTATTTCGCAACAGATAGCATGTCAATTGCATACTACTACGGCAACGATAGCCGACCCAACGACCGCTCAATTGGCATCAATTGCAAGTGCTCCGGGTATAGAGGTTACAGGGCAAGCAACTTATTTAAGCACAGGTATATCAAGATGGAGCCTTTCAGGAGCTACAACAGTTTATTTGAATGCGATAGCTACTTATTCAATTAATACTCTTACGGGCAATGGAATGATTCATGCTAGACGTAGACGATAACTAAGGAAAAATAATGGCTGTTCAAAATAGTGTAAGTAACCAAGCGTTATTAACGACTAGTTCCCCTGCGTTTAATAACGTTATTCCTGCAAATACATCAACTGCAACTGCGGGAGGAACAACAACATTGACGGCAGCCAGTACATATTCTCAATTTTTTACGGGCGTACTTTCTCAAACCGTTGTTTTCCCAAATACGTCTGGTTTATCAATAAATACTGCGTTTTTAATTGTAAACAATTCTACTGGTAGTGTTACGGTTAATGCGTCCGATGCAAGTTTGATAGTGGTTTTATCGCCTAGTAGTCAGGCGGTTATCACATGTATTTCTGTATCTGTTACAACAAATGCGGCGTGGAATACACAATATGCATTGAAAACATTGGCTCCATCATTAAATAACATCGGATTGTCATATTCTGGTGGCGACCCATCTACAATATCAATCATGTGCAATTATTCATCTGGACTTTTGTTCAATACATTTTATCCGTCTTTATTGGTTGCGCAACAACAAACATTTTCTGTTGCTGGCCCTGATGTTATGAATTTTGGCAATATACAGGGGTTTTTATCTGCGTTTACATATTCACAGACAGGCACAACAAGCGCATCTTTCCCTTCATTGTTATATTTTAGTGCCGCAGCATCTATAACGCTGCCATTGGCTACAACATTTAGCATGCCCAATCTTATGTATTGCGGCGGGGCACTAACATTAAATTTAAATAGTCTAATTACATTAGATTTGCCTGCGTTAATTTTTTGCAACGGGTCGTTTGGAGGAACTGGTACGTCTCTCACTACATTAAACATTCCCGTATTAACTACCATATTCACTACATTCACCCCTACATATGCCGTATTAACATCATTTACGGCTACAAGTTTAGCCACAGTGACTGGCAATTTTGCACCCGTACTTGCGTCATTAACTACGTTGTCTTTGCCTGCGTTGACAACCTGTGGGGCAGCATTTTCTCCCGTATGTGCATCAGCAACTACTGTAACATTAACGTCTTTGGCCACCATAACAGGCGTATTGGCTGCATCTTTTGCATCATTGACAACGCTATCAATGCCCGCATTAGTCAGCGTTGGAACTACATTTACCATTAATGCGGTTAATTTAGTTACATTTTCTTTGGGGGCAACGTTAAAAAGAATTGGCGGTAATTTCACAATGTCCGGAATGAAGCTCGATCAAGCCTCGGTGGATGGCATATTGGTTAGTTTGGCGGCATTAGATGGCACCAATGGAACTACGGCTTATTCATCAAAAGTAATAGTGATTGACGGCGGAACAAGCTCGGCTCCAAGTGCCACAGGGTTAACTGCCTCAGCAATATTAGTTGGTCGAGGCTGTACTGTGATTACTAACTAAAGAAAAATAATGGCTAGACGTAGACGATAACTAAGGAAGCATCATGCCGCTATTAAAAGGTAAAGCCGGGAAGACTAAAAAAGGTATTTCGGCCAATATTAAACAAGAAATGAAAACTAAACCTCAGAAACAGGCCGTAGCAATTGCTTTATCTGTAGCTGGTAAATCAAAAAATAAAAGGAAATAACATGGCCAAAGAAATGAAGCAAAAAAAAGAAATTAAAAAACCAAAGAAAATGTCTGATGCGAAGCAAGACGCAAAGATGTTAAAGTCTAAAGTCAAAGCGTCTTGCATAAAGTAAAGGGAAAATAGTATGGATATATTAAGCAATTTTGGTCTAAGAAGACCGGCTGAAAAATTTAATTTAGATCAACGTCAAGATTTACCATTATACAAACAGCCAGGAACAGTTGATAATTACAAAGAACGCGTTGGTGTAGAGATGAAAGGCGTTCGCAATGGTACTGTTATTCATAATAAATCTGATTACACACAGCGTGGAGAGAAATAATGGCTATTACACATTTAGTTAGAGATTACGGGGTATCCCCGTGCATTGTGCGCATGACCTCAACAGATACATACGCGCAAATTACAGCAGCAGGTTATTTGACAGCTCAAGCTGCAAATATTCAACTAGCTAATAACGGTCCATTCGAATGGCTGCCTAGCGATACTGTTTTAGTATGGTATCAAAATGCATTTGGAACTGGCGCATGGGCTAATTTTGCCATAAGTTCTGATTATGCATCATTGTCACTCATGTCTAGCGCTGGCAATGCAAGCGTAACATTAACAGCGGCTCAAGTACTTGCAGCTTACGCAATACCACAATTAATTGTACCGGCTCCAGGCACTGGTAGAGGGTTGATTGTTACTTCTGCTAATATCGTAACAGCAGTAAGCACTGTGTTTGGCGGCGGTGGCGCGGCTATTATAGAGTATGGTGCTATAGCAAATGGAGCCGGTGCTAATGCCTTGTCTGCAACCATTCCTTCAGCGCAAATCACAGCAGCTGCTAGCCAGGTTTACAGCATGAGCGGTTTTGCAGCCACGACTGTAACAGCTTCAACTGTAGTCAATGGATTGGGCTTGTACTTTAGTAATGCTACAGGTGCATTTACTGGCGGTAGTGGTTCAACAGTTACTGTAAATCTAAATTATCTGAACCTTGCTGTCGTTTAATTTTAGATACAGCTGCTATATAATATAAGTGGCTCATGCTTAAAGCACATGAGCCACCTAATTTTTTGAGAGATTAATATGACAGATTTAAGTAATTTATTTGATGTAGTTAAAGATCGAATTTTGTTGTTAGAACAAAACATTGTTCAAAGCGTTGCCAATCATAATGTATTGTTGGGCCAACATGGCGAATTAAAGTTACTTTTAGATAATCTAACAAAGGACGTTAATGCTGTGGCTCCTGATAGTTTGGCCGCTGAAATTCTCGACGTAGTTGATGAAGTAGTTCCTAGCTAGGCACGATGCTGACGGCCACCGAGGGTGGCCATGCTTGGATTATTATGTTAAATTTATATTGCGGTGCGTTTTGCTCTAGATCCACCCTTTTTCCGCACCGCGCTATCGGATGCCAACATGATTTGCTTCCACATAGACCATGAACAGGCTAATCGTTTTCAATATGCTGTCAATGTTGTCATGAGGCATGAAGGCGGCTACGCAAATAATAAAAACGACCCTGGCGGCGTTACAAACTTCGGCATTTCCCTACGTTATCTAATTGACATCGAAAATGACATAAACGGTGATGGTTCTGTTGACGCAAAAGACATTAAAGACATGACCGCCGAAGAAGCAAAACTACTATATAAAAAATATTGGTGGGATAAATACGGATATAATTCTATAAAAGACCTTTCACTAGCTACAAAAATATTTGATTTGTCTGTTAATACCGGCCCAAGTCGTGCCCATAAGATACTTCAGAAATCAATTAACACGCTACAAAAGGAAAGCCTTAGTGTAGACGGTGATTTTGGTATGTATACGTTGCAAGCCACTAATAAACTTCCTCCTGATAAACTTTTGACTGCAATTAGAGAGCAAGCAAAATTGTTTTATACCAATCTTGTTGCAAAAAAACCACGTCTTGTTGTGTTTATCAAAGGCTGGCTTGCTAGGGCCGAATCTTGAAGCTGGGCAAAGAGCAAATAGAGCAAATTAAGCTGCGTGAATGGGTGATTCAGTGTACTGACTTACCATTCCTCCATATAGCCAATGAAAGAACCTGCACGCCTCAACATGGAGCTATTTTAAAGCGCATGGGTGTTTTAAAAGGGGTAAGCGATGTCTTTATACCAAGAGCCAATAAAACATGCCATGGGCTTTGGATTGAGCTTAAAGTTGGTAAGAACAAGCCTTCGCCGACCCAACTAGAGTTTGGCAATGAAATGCTTGAAGAAGGGTATGGGTTTTATGTTGCATACTCATCTGAAGAGGCTATTTTGATGATTAAATCATTCTACGGGATGGAATAGTTTTTTCATTACACTATAGCGTCCGTACTCATCTTTGGTACAAACGATTTCATAGGGCGTATAAAGCTCTCGTTCATTAATCATATATTTAACACGTTCTAAATTACGCAAATCCATATAAAATTCACTTGGTGATGGAACATGCAGGCGAACGAATTTTGCGTAAGTTATATTCTTTGCTTTCTCGGAATTTGTTAAAAATGACTCAAATATTTCACGTTCTTGGGTAAAATATCTTACATGGATGGATGGAAACGATCCCGATCCGATAGTGGAAACCCAGTATTCAGCTTTAATGACGTTAAAACTGTATGTTTCTCTAACTTTTCTAAGCTTTGCATTGGGATCAATAAGCTCTTGGTCGCAACTTCTGCAAGCTCTTGATGTAATATCGTTTGGAATTCCGCAGTTGTGGCAGTCTTTAAATTGAAAGAAGTGATCGCATCGTTTATCAGCCATAATGCCAATACAGCGCCTAGCATGCAAAGTATTATTCGTCCCGCATGTGTAGCAAGGAATAATATAATCTTTTTCATTTGATTCATTGGGCCTTAATGCCTCATTAATAATTGGATCGTCAATGTCTCCATGCCTTTCTAAATTCCCGCTATAGTCTAAGATGACAGCGGAGCTTTTTCCGGGGTGCAAACGCAAAACCCTCCCGATGCCTTGAGTATATAAAATCAATGACTCCGTAGGTCTTACCCAAACTGCTGTATCAAATAAAGGTACGTCAACGCCCACATTGAGACAATTAACAGAAATAAGGTACTTACAATCACGGTTTCGTGCTTTTTCAAGTATTTTTTTACGTTCTTCATGTGGTGTGTCTCCGGTGATAATAGCCCATTTCCCCGCAGGCAATGCTCGCGCACATTCATAACAATGCTTAATAGTAGATGCAAATATAAATGCACCATTTCTACCACCATCGATTACACTAACAACCTCTCGCATTATTTCGCCAGTAAGCCGCTCATTCTTATCAATGACGGCTTGTAGCTCACGACCATTGTATTGACCCATATTATTAACACGCAATTTGCTAAAATCAAACGATTCGGTTTTCGGCAAACCGAATTCGGGTTTAACTAGGTAGTTTTGTGATATTAGCCAGCTGGTTGTGATGTTACAAACCTCTTCTTTAAATAATTGGTTTGGGCCTACAATAGAGTCTCCCTTGCCGCGATATGGCGTACCAGTAAGACCTACAATGCGATAAGAATATTGTTTTTCCTGAGCCATTTGGCCATAATGATTCAAAATTCTTTGAAACATGGTGTCATTGTTATGTGGATTTATATTGTGGCATTCGTCAACAACCACGAGCTTGAATTCTTGCTTACCAATGTCTTTATTATTTTTTATTCCTTGAACCACCGAATGCGGGCTTGCGAAAACTACGCTTTGATAACAGTCCTTGGCGTTCAGGCCTGCGCAGTAAACTCCTGGGTTGCCTCCCTGATTTTGGTAGGCATCATGATTTTGTTGTATGAGCGTACTGTTCAATGTGAGGCAGAGAGCGCGCATATTGGCACGCTCCATGATGAGCAGTAGCTCTGCAATAATAAGTGACTTGCCTGAACCAACACTTGCATTAACTAATAACGGGTGTTTGGTTTGTTTTAAACGTGATAAAAGGTTATCTAAGGCAGATTGTTGATAGGGGCGTAGAAATTTAGTCATTAGTCTTCGAGAACCTTATCGGTCATTGTTGATATACTTCCATTTTTGTATTCCTCTTTCGCCTTTAGATAGGCTGCGTGGGCTTCTTCAGATGACTTATAAGAACCCAGGCCTATTCTTTTGTTATTGATATAATGAAAGGAATAATATTTCCCATCTCTTTTATCAAAAGAATACCCTTTCTTTATTTTTTTTATTTTTTCTACCTTTGGTTTTATTTTAATAATTTCTCGCTCTATTAATATTTTCTTTATTTCACACGGCGTTTTCTTATCTTTTATCCACAGGTTTTTAGCCTCAGTATAGGCAATTATTGCCATTTCTTTTGTATCATATCTTCCGAATACAAAAGATTGAGTGCCCATAAAAACCTCGGCAAAGTATTTGACAGTACCATTTTTTAAAATTTCTTCTCTAAAACCTTTGGATGGCTTGCGCTTAACAAAGGAATGCTCAATCATTGTTAATGGGATCAAATTTTCTATTTTATTATTTGTAGGATTTTTATCCCTATAGTCAAAAGAATAAAATATTTCTTTATGCATATATAGCCAGACTAATTGTGAATATCTTATATAATAATTTTTCCCGTTTATATATAAGGTTGCTCTCATTCTTGCAGCGCGAACGCAAAATCCATTTAATTTTGTATTTTTTTTTCTATGAAAAAATTCCCCATCACAATATTCATAATTCTCATGCAAATACTCATATATCAAATTAACTTCATCATCACTCATACATCACCAAAAAAGACGACCAATCCACTGCATCAGTCGTCTCATTTTACGAAGAAACCGCTTCATCAGAACGGTATCTCATCTGTTAAATCAGGCAAAGCCACATTACTACGGGACGCCGCATTACGCGTCAACGCACTCTCAGGATAATGCGTGGCATGTACCGCGCTTTCGCCCGTCTCACACTTAAACCCAGCAGCTGGATGTATTTCTGATACCCAGTTGTATTGTCGACCTTTGTCGTTAGGTTCAGTTTCCTGAATCTTAATGCCCGCAAATTTATTAACAAAGGCCTTCAAATCATCATCAGTAGGAGGCTCGCTAGATTTAGGTGTCAACTGAAACATTTTATAAACCAGCATCAGCATATTTAAAAACCGATGACGCTTTTTGTTGTCAGCATCGAACACATGTAGCTTTTGAAACACATGTTGGCCTTTGAACTGACCGTCAGTTAATAACCACTCAATCTGCAAATACTTAGTTTGCTCATAAGACTTGTTAGTAAACGATACAATTTTAGCCAATGCTAATGTGTTATCAGGAATTTGGCGGAAAGATTTCGCAAACGCATCCTCTACGCTACCCGACAGCGGCCCTAATT
>JGI24890J29729_1000280_pt1 | contig 37213 bp, 51 predicted proteins | sample FreactcultureFD7_FD_29729 | JGI IMG/M metagenome (IMG submission 29729)
GAAGAAGGAGGAGGAGTGGGAGTGGGGGAATTTGAGGAAGAGAGCAGACGAGTTAAAGAGTTGATGTTGGGCAGTCAAGAAGTAGTAGCTGTATATGATACGAGCTACTTGATAAGCGGAGTGTTTGGTGAAAAGGAGAGAAGCGAATCTTGTTCTTATCTCGTCCCATTGTCAACTCTCAAGGATGTCACTATACGGAGGGATCAAGCTGGCAAACTCTAAATTAGCTGCCAAACCAAGTAGCGCAAGTCCAACTCCAACCTCAACAGCTGAATCTAGTTCTACATCTCAATCCAAAGATCAACCTCTTCCTCCTCCATCAGATCAACCAAAACGTATGCTGCTCTCTCCCACCCTCAACGAAGCCACACTGACAAGACTGTTCAACTCTAGCTTCGAATTGGTCTGCAGCTTTGAGGTTCGCTCCTACTCAACGCAAGAAACCCTCCTCTACCCCTTCCCGACCACTCTCAACCGCCTTCTCCACCTCTTTGGACGATGATGAACCCACCACCGAACCAATCCCTTCCACTTCCCGAATCGTGAAAGCTGGTAAAGCGGCATTGAACGTCGAACCGATCAAGAGACCTCCTCCTTCGAAATGGGGAGCTGCTTCTTCCATGGCAGGACAGGAAGCAGTCTTGTTGGAAGCGAAAGCTAAAGCTGCTGCCCTAGCCGCTTCGACGAGTGCTGCAGGAGGGGGAGTCGAAAAGGTTCAGAAGAGAAGTTCGGGTGGACCAGTCAGGGTTAGGAGGATCATTCAGATTCCTCCTAGTATGACGATTGAGGACGAGGTGATCTTACCGACTACGACCGCTGGAGGAGGTGGGGATGTGAATGGGTTTGCGAGTAGTGCAGCAGGGATCAAATTGGCGAAAGAGACGGAAAGGAAGAATAACAAGAACAACAAGAGGGGGAAGAAGAGAAAGGGAGGAGGTAATGGAGCGGGAGAGGATCCTGCATTACGGTATGGTGAGATCCCGTATGATCCAGCGAGACCTTGCGATTATGTGAGTCTTCTTTTCTTTCTTGAGGAGAGGAAGCGTTTGCTGACCGAGTAAGTGGAGACTAGGCTGGATACAAGACTCACATCAAGTTGTTGAGGGCTCAGAGAAGGCTCGAGAGGGAGGAAGAAGAGAGACAGAGGAGGAGGAGAGAAGGTTCGGGTTCGGATCAATCTAGTTATTATTCGGAAGATGAAGAGGAGCAAGATGAAGCTTGTGAGTTCCACTCTTTGTGCTCTTATAGAAGACTCAATGCTGACACGTTATATCTTCAGCTTCGACGAAACGAGCAAGATTCTTCGCACCTCCAACTTCTTACGACGATGCACCTTCTTTCCCACCTCCTTCAGACTCGAACGAACCTTTCACCCCAGCTCCTTCACTCTCCGCTCCATCTCGAAACGAAACAGCCGACGAAGCTTATGCTCGACGAGTAGCTCTCTCAAATCCGACTGCTCCAAAACGGGAAGAGACGGGAGATGAAGCATATCAAAGAAGAATGGGGATGTCGCAATCTTTTGGCCGAGCAAGGGAAGACGAACCAGTCGAAACGGGAAGGAGAGGCATTGGTGGATCATCTTCAAGTGCACTAACGAGACAACCCGCACCTCCTTCTTTCATCACTTCATCTTTCGTTCCCCCAACCGCCGTCGCTCCCCCTCCTCCACCACCACCTCCCGCTTCTTTCGCTCCTCCAAATCTGCCTCCTCCTCCTCCAGGCTTCATCCCTCCTCCCTCTGCTCACTCTTTCGGTCCTCCGCCTTCTTTCCCCTCACAAGCTCCTCCTCCTCAAGCAGAACCTGTACTTGCCCCTCCTCCTACCTCAACATTGACAGAAGAATCGTCTCCGGCACTCGATGCTGCTGCCGCAAGAGCGAGGGAGATAGCAGCGAGATTGTCGAAACTTGGAGGCGCATTTTCTGCTCCCCCTCCACCTCAAGCTGCTACCTCGACCAGCTCGAATCCTTCTCCATATCCTACATTCCAGCCCGCTCAAACGACCCCTTCTGCTCCAGTCGAGTACGTTCTTCTCTTCCGCCTTTTCGAGATCTCTCACTAATTTCGCTTGACGCTTTGATCAGACCCGACAATCGACCATTCGCAGAACGTCTCATGTCAAAGTACGGTTGGTCTTCTGGCAAAGGTCTAGGAGCCTCCGAATCAGGCATCAAAACTGCCCTCTCAGTCTCTCGTCCCCCTGCATCCTCCGTCAAACTTTCTCGCGCTCAAAAGAAGAAGAACAAGCATTTCGGCATCACTACCGAGCCTGAGAAAGGCGGGATGAGAAGTAGGAACACCGTGGTTGATTCTTCTCGAGGAGAGAGGGAGAAAGAACGGGCTCAGGAAATGGGCGAAACGAGTAGAGTAGTCGTGTTGGAGAATTTGTGTGCCGTGGATGAGGTCGATGATGATTTACCTGGAGAGATCGCGGAGGAGGCTAACAAAGTTGGAGTTGTCGAGAGGTGTGCGGTCGTTGTTGTACCGGGCGAGGAAGAAGGGGATGCGGACGAAGTTAGAGTCTTCTTGGTTATGAGTGGGTGAGTCAAACTTTCTCTCCGATTCTAGTTGAGCAAAGAAGTGATAGAGGACTGATTTCATCGATGATTCGTGTAGTCTCGCGGGAGCTTATAACGCTGTCAAGAGTTTCGAAGGGAGGTTCTTCGGTGGTAGAACTGTCAGAGCTAGGTAAGTGATCCCATTATCGCGGCTCCTAGTTAAGACGCTGACGACGATGGGTGATTCTCGCAGGTACTATGACGAGGAATCGTTCAAAGCTGGGGAACATTATCTGTAGAATTTCAAGTGCTCATCTGAAAAGCAGCTCGAAGCGAATCACTCCTGTGGGATGCGTACGGAGTTCACTTGAGAATCAGCTGAAGCTGGAGCGCGAACTCGTTGCGAACTGGGTTGAGACAGCCGCGGAGGTCTCCGGACGTCTCCTTTCTGCTTCACATCAATTCAGACTCTCCTCTCACCTTCATCACGACTTCTGTGGCTCGCTGAGAATGAGCCTTAGTGCACTCTCCCCTTGGCCAGACTTTTTCAAACGCCCAATCGAGTCGGTTGCGCCCTGGCAGCTGCGACTCAGAGCTATTGGTGGTCCCTCGGCCCGCTTCCATCAATCCGCAAGAAGTGGAACACAAGGACCCGGCGCTGATCTCGTCAACATACCCGGTTTCGCTGCATGGAAAGACGCACTGGCTCAAGCTGTCAGGGACAAAGTTGAAAAGGCGGTTATAGACGAATTCGGACCCCGTCCAGGCGATCAACACATGGACCAGCAGCAGGCTTGGAGACAAAACATCTCAGACATGAAGCATCGGTGGTACTATGACCTTGGAGAACAAGTCAAAGAGTTGTGGCTCAAGGTTCGAGACAAGTCGGTCCCGACCTTGTTAGCTTTCTTCCTTGCGCTCTCTCACGTACGTCCCCCAACTCAATCACGATGGCAGTAGTATACCCGACTAATCTGATAGGACGATAGGCAAATCCTCATCTACAAGCTCGGCTTCAGCATCGTTGCGGAGACTCTCTTGGAGATTTTGACGCAGACGATGTCAGTACAATCTCCCCCTCCCGTATCGTCAAAACGTACAACTGATAGTTTCGCTGGCGCTTTGCTCCAGCTCAATCTCGTCGGCGAAGAAGGTCTCAAATACTTCACGATTGTATCGGGGTCCACTTCGGTCGAAATTGTGAGTCGTTGCCGCATCTCCCACGGCTTTGGAGACTCGAAAGCAACGATCACTAACCCAATCCGATTCCCAACAGCAAAAGCTCCAGCGAAAGCTCACAAGGCATCACACTCTTGACGAACTCGCAACAAATCTTTCGACTCAGTATCACGTCATTTTCGTTCAGCGAGAATGGAAGTTGTACTGCTGGGATGTATGTCGATACCTATATGGCTACCTCGAGCTAAAAGGAGCATCATACGAGGAAGACTGGCTCAGGAAGATCAAAGCAATGTCGACTCGAGTCATTGCGATCCCTCGAATCGAGGGAGGCAGAACTCGTCTTGTGAGTTGCATGCGTTCTCGATGATGAGCGAGTGATGCTGATCGTCGGCGGGGTCATCTGATAGTGCTTCAGTATCTACGATATCCTCGTAAGCATTCTTCTTTCTCAGAATCTTCTTTATCGCTCAAAATCGCTCGTCGCATATCTAGCCCACTCCGAAGGCTTTCGTCCTCAGAGCGATTGAAGGTCAAGAGAATACGAACGTCGTCCACGGGTATGCTTCTAGTCACTCGCTTAGCCACCTTCACCTCACCGCTCGCCAACAGCTTATTTACAGTGTCTGATCTCATATTTGTACTGGGCTTCCGCACTTATTGTTCCCATGCCATCATCCTTTGCCAGTTGAACGAGCCACCTTCAGTCTCTTCCTTCCTCGTTTTGTGTCTTTCCGATGAAATGGCGTCAATCCCTGATTCTTGAAAGCCCGAGTCTATTCCCTTCCTTGCGAGATCATTTACACGACGTGAATGGAGACGAATCGTGAGAGTTTCAGCGAACATTGCTAGGCAAGTATCCGAGAGATTCGAGAGGTTTTGCGTAAGGAGTGCGCCGTCGAGTTGGAAGAAGCGATTGACGGGATCTTCGGTTGTGCTGCTGGCTGCAGAGAGACGAGAGCGCATCCCTTTTGACTCGGAACTATGTGCTTGAGGATGGAAGGCAGTCACAAACCGTCGAAGCGATGGAAACGAAACACTCGACAGGAACGAGAAGGGTTATCGAATCGATTTGTTCGGCCGCGATAGGAGCTCGTACAACGTACAAGCCCGAAGCTATGCTCCGGAGTAAGCATTCAGTCGAAAGGGCAGATGGAGAAGACGAGGGGATTTTCAGAAGCGACGAGCATCAACAAGAAGAGCGAAGCGGGAGACTAGCAGAGCAATTGAACCCGATTCTTCCAGCTAGTAGTACAACCTAGAGTCACGAAAGAAGCAAAGCGAGAATAGCGAGTGAAGGGTTCAGGTTCAAGAAACGATTACGAGGTCGCTTTCTCCCACTTTACACTTCGAATCATTATGGTTCAATCTGCACAAGGTGAGTGATACGAGAGCTCTCACGAGTCTCACAAGCTAACGAACGCTTCTTCTACAGGACTTCTATCTCTGCTGAACGAGCCAGAGGCAGCACTTCAGGCAACCGCTCTCAAACAACTCAATCGCCACATTGATACATTCTGGGCAGAGGCAGTAGATGAGATTACTACCATGTGAGTCCTTGCCCGATTTAAAGAGACGAGTAGGAGAGATCGCTGACCTCCACCGTCATCCCTCCCTTTCTATCCCTTTCTCGTCTCTCTCTTGCCCTCAATACAGTGAAGCGCTATCCGAGCAAACTGCATTCCAAGCCAGAGAACTAGCTGCATTGGTGGCATCAAAGCTGTATTACCATTTGGGTCAATTCGATGATTCACTCTCGTTCGCTTTGGGTGCTGGCAAACTGTTCAACATTGAAGGACAACCTCAAGATGGTCAGGAAATCGAAAGAGCGGAGACTGAATATGTAGAGACTGTGATTGGTACGCTAGACTCTACTCGCTTTGATTAACAAACGCTGACGCAAGTTCTTGTTCTCCTCTGTCAACAGCGAAAGCGATCGACCAATATGTCGCCCAAAGATCAACTTCACCGCCAACAGCACCCGGAGCTCCTACAGAGATCGCACCTGTCGATAGTCGGTTAGAGGCGATTGTCGAGCGAATGTTTGAACGATGTGAACGAGATGGAGAATACAAGCAGGTACGTTCAAGCTGCGTGTTCTGTAGTTTGATAGAAGCTGACGATTACGTTGTAACAGGTTCTTGGCATTGCCGTCGCTGCTCATCGATTAGACGTTGTCGAGCGAATCTTCTCCACCACAAAAGACACTTCGCTTCTCGACTGGATCCTTCAGATTGTTGTGCGAGAAGGTGTCATTGTCGCTAGCAGTTCAAGATCTTACAAGAACGAGGTGAGTTCAAATCAAGCGATTGCGAACTGAGTCTTTAATACTCATGCACTTCTTCTCGCAGGTCCTCAATCTCCTCATCAAACTCTTCTCTTCTGTCCCATCCCGCGACTACTTTGCCATCACTCAATGTTTCGTCTACCTCAACGACCCTTCTCTCGCCTCCTCCCTTATCTCAGAACTCCTCAACCTTTCCTCCTCCTCGACCGACAAGTCCGCCGAGCCTGAAGAGGAGAAGGTACTCACAGCCTATCAAATCGCTTTCGACTTAGCCGAGACCGCTACTCAAGAGTTCCTCCAAGTCGTTCGATCTTCGCTTTCACCTGCCGCTGCTCCCTCTTCCGAACCTATCGAAACCGAGGGAGAGAGCTCGAACGCTGTTGTTGAAGGAGGAGCGGAAAAGAAGGATGAGGCTCCTTCGAGTCATCGGGAACGTATCATTGCAATCTTGAGTGGAGAGGAAAGCATCAAACTTTACCTCGAATTCCTTTACCGAAACAACCACGCCGATCTCCTCATTCTCAAGAACACTATGGTAAGTGAACACCGGAGTTCGCTTTGAGTTCGAGTGCCATACTGATCACCAATTCGACTTTACAGGGTGCCCTCGAAGCTCGCAACTCGATCTACCACTCTGCCGTCTCTTTCATGAACGCCTTCGCCAACGCCGGTACTACTTCCGATCTCTTCCTCCGTGAGAATCTCGAATGGCTCGCGAAAGCCTCCAACTGGTCAAAGTTCACTACGACCGCCGCACTCGGAGTTATCCACAAAGGAAACCTCGCTCAAGGCAAAACTATCCTCGAACCTTATCTTCCAGGATCGGCTGCTGGACCGGCGAAGAGTGTGTACTCGGAAGGTGGAAGTCTTTACGCACTTGGATTGGTCAATGCGAATCACGGAAAAGAGGAGACAACGAATTACTTATTGGAGACTTTGAAGGGCACTCAAGATGAGGTTATCATGCATGGTGCTGCTCTCGGATTAGGTGTTGCTGCTATGGGAAGTGGAAACGAAGGTAAGCTCTCACCGCATCTTCGTTCACAACGAGAATTGCGTCTGATCGTTGCCTCTCGAATGCAGAAATCTACGACGCTCTCCGTGATGTCCTCTTCAACGATTCTGCCATCGCTGGTGAAGCTGCAGGATACGCTATGGGTCTCGTGATGCTCGGATCTGGATCGTCGAAGGCACTCGATGAAATGGTTCAATACGCTCACGAAACTCAACACGAGAAGATCATTCGAGGATTGGCGGTCGGTATCGCTTTCGTACTTTACGGAAAGGAGGAAGAGGCGGATGAGATGATTGAGAATTTGTTGGTCGATGCCGTGAGTTGTGATCGATTCTCAGTCCTGCGATACCGAGACTAAGCGACCTTGAGATTAACTCACAGGACGCTATCCTTCGATATGGAGGAGTCTACACTCTCGCTCTCGCTTACGCTGGAACTGGTTCAAACTCTGCCATCCGAAAACTCCTTCACGTCGCCGTTTCCGACGTTTCCGACGATGTTCGTCGTTCAGCCGTCACGGCTCTCGGCTTCCTCCTCTTCCGCAACCCTCAGCAAGTGCCAAGGATCGTCCAACTTCTCAGTGAGAGTTACAACCCTCATGTTAGGTACGGAAGTGCGATGGCTCTCGGTATTTCTTGCGCTGGAACTGGTCTCGAGGTAAGCATGGATCATCCATCACTCTGCCTCGAAAACATCCGCTGAGTGCACGTTTCCTGTCTCACAGGATGCTATCGCTCTCCTTGAACCTTTGACGAAGGATGCCGTCGATTTCGTTCGTCAAGGTGCCTGCATGTCGCTCGCCATGATCCTCATCCAACAAAACGACGCTTCCTCTCCCAAGGTTGCATCTGTTCGAGCGAAGTACACTAAGATCCTAGGAGACAAGCACGAAGATGCTATGGCCAAATTCGGTGCCGCTCTCTCGCAAGGTATCATCGATGCAGGAGGAAGGAACGTGACGATCTCGATGCAGAACAAGAGTGGAAGTGGAAACATGCCTGCGATTGTTGGAATGGCCCTGTTCCAACAATTCTGGTACTGGTTCCCTCTCGCTCATTGCTTGAGTTTGGCTTTCACCCCTACTGCAATTATCGGTATCAACAAAGACCTTGAGGTAAGATACTCTATTCTTCCTTTCGTGTTGGACAGCTCACTGACTCTTCGTTCTTCCCTCAGATCCCCAAATTCGAATTCACTTGCAACGCCAAACCTTCACTTCACGCTTATCCTCCTGCGACGAAACCACCAACGAAGGAGGTTGTCGAAAAGGTCAAGACTGCTGTTCTCTCGACAACTGTGAAGGCATCCGCACGACAAAAGGCGAAGGAAGCGGAACAAAAGGGAGACGATGTAACCATGGACACTGTGAGCTTACTTCCGACTTCTTCTGACAATGTCTTGGAGGCTGACAGAACTTGAACCTGTAGGATGAGGCAAAACCCGCCACAACGACTGAAGATTCAGAGATGAAGGATGACGCTGCTGCTCCCGCTGTTACTTCCGAAGATTCCACCTCTGCCGCACCAACAACGAAACAATCGAAACGAAAGGCGCCCGAACCCACATCTTACAACGTAGAGAACCTTTCTCGTGTCACCCCTTCCCAGCTCGCCTCACTCGCTCTCCTCCCCCAATCCCGTTACATCCCCGTTCGACCTTTCCCCTCTGCTTCCAACCGAGCCTCGACATCTGGAGGAGGTATCATTCTCGTTCGCGATTCGAAACCTGACGAACCTCAAGAACTCGTCGAACTCGAAGTACTCAAACAACTCGAAACCCCTCCCGCTCCCGCACCTGGAGCAGCTCCCGCTCAAGATGCTGCTGCTGCCTCTTCAGGCGAATCGGATCAAGACTTGCTCTCTGGACCAATCGCAGATGTGCCACCTCCTTTCGAATGGACTGATTGGGAGTAGTAGTTTAGTTCAAAACAGTGTATAGAAATTTCGAAGTTCAACTTGCATTTACTTCTGATTCAAACAGCGTCCTGACACGAGAGCTACAGTCTATGACAACAAGGAGAGGGAAAGCTTCGAAAAGACTTCAGATGTATCTCTGAGGGATTCATAGCTAGAAAAACGTTCGAGAAAAACTCTCAAGAGCGTGGGATTATCAACGTCACCACCTTTCTCACTCTTTGTTTTCTCCATCTGCGACTTGATGCTTCGCGCGAGGCGATCGAGCTGGGTCGTGACATCCTTGTCTTTGCGGTTGATTGCGAGAATGAACGCCCCTCCAATAATGTCTGAAAGCATTTCCACCTTTGCTCTCTCGATAGGACTTTGTGCTGGTAGATCGAAGAGGGGAGTTACAAGGAAGGACGGAACGACGTGATTGACGAGGGATCGAAGGAGAGGAGTATCTGAGAACAGTGATGCTGCAACTCGTTCGACTTGGGTGTAGAGAGCGTAGTTTGTTTCGTCGGCAGACGAGAGGTTGCGAGGTTGCGGATTTGGAAGTGACGGGACGAGGTTTAGAAGGAGAGTGAGGAGTTGCAGAGCGACTTTCTCGGAAGGGTATTGGCGAAGGAGATGGTCGAGAGCTTGTCGAGTTTGAAGGGCGTCTGTACCGGAAGTGTCGAGAGATGCTTGACAGAGCTTGCTGACACTCGATTGAAGCTGCTTGGACCATGAAGCTGTGATCGCAAGCATTCTCAGCACGATATTCATCTTCGCTCGTGCAGAAGAATCAATTCACCTGTCGATGAGTCTCCTCGTGCGTGCTCCGAAGGCCTCGGTAGCATTCCACCGATGAGCGTCTTCGCGCGATGTAGATCGAACGGCGGAGGTGAAACGGAGGAAGTGCTGAGGATGAGACTTGCGAGGTCGACGCTGACGAGTTCGAGGACGGTTCTCGGTAAAGTTTCGGCGAAGATAATGACTTGTAGGATGTCGTACATTGCCGCTTGAGCCGAGGAAGGGCTGCAGAGTTCTCAACCGTAGATCAGGACCTCTCGTAGAGTAAAGGGATGAAAAGATGTAACTTACGGTGTTCTCTCGATTTCGCGGATCAGCCATTGCAAAACTCCGGGTAAGGTGAAGCTGAGCAACTCTTGCAGGAAGTATGAGAGAGCGTCCTTGAGACTGTCCAGATCAACGACTCCTTGTTGGCACGCAACGAGACTCTGCTTGAGAATCGTAGGAGCGACTCGGAGAAGAGTTCGAGGATTGGTAGCACTGCAAGAAATGACTGGTCAGCTCCCCTTGTCACGTTCAAAGCTCATCTTGACACTTACTGCATCAGATCATCCGAGATGCCGTCTCCGAAAAGAGCGGCAACGAAACCTCCAACGGCAGTCTTGCTTTCTTCATCGAGACCTTGCAGATGGTATGCAGCAGATGAGGTAGGGATCCAGCTACTGAGGAAGCTTTTTGAAGATCCGAGATGATACGAGAGATTGTCGACGAGCTATACGACCCAGATCGTTAATCTCATTCGGTCAAACTGAGGGACGAAAAACTCACATCGAAACGATGGACCACGATCTGTATGAACAGCACGAGAGTACCATATCTCTCTATCAGACTGCTTTCACCTGTGTCTCATTGATTATCAGCTCGGTTAGCTAAGATAGTCAGTTAAAGATGCTAACCGAAATTATCTTGAGCGGTGTTTAACGAATCCAAGGTTTCTCGTATTGGTGCCAGTACCTTCTTCGGCTCTTCGTGAGCGAGAATAACTTCGAGTGTTGTAGGATCCGAGATGAGTGCTTCGCATAGGATTGCAAGGGTGTCGAGATCTGATGATTCGGCATGCGAAGAGATCGTCTACGACAAGCGAAAGCACTTCTCAATGATCACGTCGGATAGTGGATGAGCGCGAGAGGGACTGACCTCGCATACACTCCGAGAAACGGTAGCTTGAGAAGAAGGATTCGATGAAAGCATCGACAAAACTTGTTTGATCTCCTCGGAATCGCTACTTGCCAATCGAGACTCAACGTCGTTGAGCTAGACACTCAGCTAATCAGTGCCACTCTATTTGACCAGAGATGGCTTCGACACTCACCTCAGGAGATTGAAGTTGATCACGAGTCAGAGATGGGTCGGCTTGGAGAGCTGATTCTGGCGAAATGAAACCTTCTCGACAAAGTCCAACAATCATTTCTCTCAGAAGATCCTTTGCACTATAGCTGGATCGAACATCAGGAATGTACGAGGGATATTAGGAAGAGAAGAACTCACCCGCTTGTATCGTCCAATTGCATTCCGTCCTGCGATCGTTTCGCACCAACTCGCTGCAAGGCTTCGTTCATAGCTGAAGGAACGGTTGGATCTTCGCGCATGAGATGTCCGAGGAGCTTCGGGAGCTGTCACTCACGCAAGGTCAAACGGTATCTCCGGAAATTAGAAAGGTTCGAACACGCACTTTAATCAATACCAGCGCCGACTTGACGTGATCTGATCGTCTGCTGTTATTGATTGCGCTCGGTACTCCATTTAACAAGTCGGAGAGGAATTGGATATTTGCTTCTCGTGATGAGGTCGAGGAGAATTCAGCTTGAGATTGTCGATATCGTAAAATTGACAAAAGACGATCTTCGAAATTCGGATTGATCGAGCGAGGGGTAGCCGAGAGCTAGAAGATACTTTGCATCAGATCAAATCGCAGGACGAAAAGGTGAACACGACTCACGAAGGATGCGAGGAATAATTCGATTTCTGGTGCTCTCGGTGGATTCGACAAAACAGGATGTGGTCTCCTTCGATTCCCCGTTGACGATAGACGGCCGAGGACGAGATTGAATGGAACAATGAGAGCTTGTCGTTGACTGTACTTTGTCGGATCTGAGAGGGCGTCAAGAGTGGATTGAACTTTCTGTACGCCCTTTGCCAGGAAAGGAGCGGTAACTGTCTTGTTGTTGAGCTTGCGAGTTTGAGTATCTATGAATCGATTGATCCAGTCCGTCATCGAGTGATCGGGGAGATCGTCGGAGTTGAAACGGAGGAGGAGGTTGTCGACGATGTCGATTAAACCTTGAGCAGTTTCATCTGGTGTCGAGGAGAGGTAACAGGGTTCTTTCGGATACGAGTGTTGTTCTGCATTGACGAGACTGAAGATGACTTCGATGGAGGGAAGGGAGAGTTGGGGATTGCGAGTAACCGCTCGAGCGAGGAAAGAAGGTCGAATGAGAGGTTTCGCTGACGGCAGGGTCGAGGAGGATCGTAGTGCATCTTGTAGATAGCTGATCAATACGGGTGAAGGGTTCTCAGACTCGGACAAGAGCTCCAGAAGAGAGTCTGGTTGAAGCAAGATCGCGTTAGCGTCATTCCGACCTCTAGGTAGGGTTTCCTCACCTGTGACTTCCTTCTCTACATCGTCCTGACCTTGTCCAGCGCTTGCAGCTACCTGTCGAACGAATTGGAGCCACTAGAAGTGAAAGTAGAAATGAGTTAATGATCAAGCTATCTCGGAAGGAGGAACGTACAGTAGCTGGCGAAGCTCCCTGATAATAGCAGAGTCTCGTTACTGCATCGATCGTGTGAGTTGTGGTCGAACCAATCGCCATGTTGGGTGAAGAGCGAAGAAAAAGAGAGCGTGATTTCGCAAGAAGTGGGGAGGAAGCAATCCTTTTAACCTCTCCTAGGGGACGTGCACTTGTTCCTATCTGCCGCTGACGCGGCGAATTGCGATCGGCTGAGCGAAAAAAAGAAGCGAAGCAGTCGTCTTTTCGCCCAGAACCTAGATTCTCTGCACCTTGAAAATCTCCTTAAAGGAAACCGCTCGCTAGATCGGCACGAGCGAAGCGTCGACGTCGACTGAATGCGACTGACAAGTAAGTAGCGAGTCTGAGATTGTCAGAGTCTATCACCGAATGAACCAATCCCTCCTCATTCCGAATCATCTCCCTCGTCCGCATCTTCATCAGCCACCAGATCCCCTTTCTCCTCCCTAAACCGATTCAAACTATCACTCGTCGGATCGAACGCCCAATGATTCAACGTTTGTCTGATCCCGGGGCTAACTTCCTCCTCGTTCGGTTCGATGAAATGAACTCCTCTCTTTCGATACTTCTCGAGGTAGATCCTTCTCCACCTTCCGCTCGCTTCTCCAGCTACTCGATCCCATCTCCCAACTTGACGTTCGTCATCCTCGCACCTTCGCCCTCGAAAGAATCGATAGTACCTTTCGAATAGACGTTTTTGGTCAGATCTTCGACAATGCCTCAGGAAAGAGAACAGTGACTCACCATTGAAACCAACCTCTCGCGTCATGTTGTTCCATAATCCAACCATTACTCTCCCAAGCTTCATAACCCTGCCCCATTCTCGGCTGCCATTTATTCACCGAATCCTCCGCCCCCTCCGGCCTCGTCAGATACATCGACTCATCCAATCCCTCAATCCACTCCCTTGGTAAATCCGCCCAATCCTCACTATCAACATTTTCGGGGCATCAGCGAAACTTTCATCGTGAGTGAGAGTCAGGGAGTGGATTTACTGTAATTCTCTCCCCGATTTCTTCGATTTGACAGGTTTGAAATACCCTCCATCGAAACTCCCTTGTTTCAAGATCTCGGAGGGTGACATGTTAGGTTTGAACCTCGGGTAATCAGGGAACAAGAATTCCAAAGTTTGTGGATTGCGAAATGGTTCAGGTTCAGCTGTAGGCTCAAATAACTCCATCAGCGTACTCCAAGGATAGATGAGTAGGATGAGCTCGCTCAAAGTGTAATCTAATTGACCATCCCCTGGTGAGAACTTCTTTCCAATGTTCTTCTTCCTCAGTTTGATGCTATCTTCGCTCTCAGGTGCCTCCTCCTGCTTCTTGGGCGCTCTCTTCTGGGGTACTACTACTCGAGCACTGGGTTTCGTAGCTGATTTGACTGGTGTCTTCTTCTTTTGAGGTTTGTTGGATGACGTCGATGTTGAGGGAGGAGAAGGAGGGGAGCTCTTGACACGTTTAGAAGGGGGTTCAGTTGTTGCGATTGAATCAGTGGTGGCAGACAAGCGTTTCGAGCGAGTAGCGACCATTCTTGACAAAGTTGAGTGAAAGGTAAGAATCGGAATGATTGGAATCAAATCTGCAAGTCAGAAAAGGAGAATCTCTCGAACTCTCTCTCTCTCTCGACGACACTCTCGCCAATGTAGTTTGAACTGAGTAGAGATTCGAGGGGTATGTACGATTAGAGGGGTTTTACGAATATTTTGGGAGGTTTGGCTATCAAAGCGATTCGAGTTATTCAAAAAAATCATTTCTTCCTGTACACTTCCTATCCTTTCCTTTCTCTCTTTTGCGTTCCCACTCAGACAGTCCACTTTTGAATCTTGGTACCGTACTATGTAAACAACAGGGGTCATCAGCGACATTCAGCTGAAAGAGAGAGAAAGGTAAGAACTCACCTTCGCTTGACTATCCTTGTGACTGACGAATTCGACATCACTCGATACCTTATCCTTCTCACTGAACGACAAACCCTTCTCAAACCCAAGTACTCCATACTTGAAATGCCTTCCAATGTTTTCAATCCTCTCCTGATCCCCCGGGCTCGAAGTCCTCGTCCAAATATTGATACGATAGAACGCTTTACGGGCTGAAACGATGACTCCCGTGATCTCGTTCGAGAAAGTTGGAGGGAGGGGTGCAGGGGAGGAAGGGGAATCGGATTCAGAGGCGGAAGAAGAAGGGTCGGAATAAGGGGTTTCGAAAGTTTCTCCTATCGCTGCCAACATCTATCGAATCTCACTTCTTTCATCGTCAGTACATCTTCCAAGTGAGAGTGAGTGAGAGAGAGAGGGAGGAAGAGAGAGAGCTAACGGTGTAGAGCCAATAAGTGTCGATTTCTGCAGCGTACTTCCCCCTCGGTAATTGAACACTCCATTTCCCTCCCTGACTGTTTGCCTCGTCTTCCCAAGCGGGTTTGATCCCTTCCTTGAACAAGTAGTAATTCGAATTGGGACTCAAATGTGAAGGTGCGATGATATTGTTGTAAAGTCTAATTCCCTCAAACTTTGACATCAGCTCATTCTCCTGCAACTGACAGTACAGAATAGGTAAGACTTACCCCCAGAATTCTTCTACAGATTGAAACGAGATTACTTTTGACAATGCCTCTTCCCAACTCTTTGCCTTGTCTTGTTTACTCGCTGAATCGAACCACAACACCCAAGGTGAGTACAATGGGTGCTTGACGTTGAAGTTGGTAGGATCAGAGAGGACAGTCACGTCTTTTGAGAGTGCGGTTTTAACAGCAGAGTGAGAAGCTTGAGCGGCGGCAGGAGGGAGGTTGGAAGTGGGAGCAGGAGGTGAGGATGAGGTAGAGTCTGTCATACTGGTTGGGGCAGGGCTAGAGGAAGGTAGTAGAGGAGGGAAGGAGAGTTGAAAGAAAGGTTCAATTGATGAAAGAAAGAAAGGGAGTTTGCTGAATCGGTTCTACCAGTGGATTAGGCGAGCTGTTGTTGAGATCTTGCTAGCTTGTTGTGAGTATTGGGATGTGCGAGAGAGCAGCCGCGAGAGGTGAGAGAAAGACAAGATGAGATTTCTCAATTTCGTTCGAGCGATTTCGCCTTTCGCAACTCCAACATTCTTCACTCTTCCTACGAGACGCATACGAGACGGAAAGGACAAGTATCGAACGAGTGTGTGTGTAAAATGCAATATCGATAACTTATAGATTCAGATGCTGAAAACGAGCGAAAGGAGCGAAAGACGAAAGAAAGGAGCGAATGCCTCCGGTTTAACGAGGAGGGGCGAGTCCAATTCGGCTCTTGGACACATCGTGGATTATATAGTGGGAAAGGAGGAAAGCATCTCCCAAGATCCAACTCGAACCGATTCCGAGGTTCCCTCCTAAAACTGCCCCAACGCACCTGCTAGAATCTTCCGGGGTGTAACCCAGGTTGAAGTCTGTGTCCCATCGATACGTATGAGTCTCTTGGGGAGTAAAAAGACGTGAAGAGGAGAGAAGGAGACGCACCTTCGGGATCTACGCCGTACTTTTGAAGGGTGATACGAGCGAAACTGAATTCGACAGTAGGGGTAGCATCGCAAGGCTATCATAAGTGAAATCGGTCAGTCCTCAACTGGAATCAAATCGCAAGGAAGTGAAAGAACAACTCACGAATGACCAAATTCCATCATCGTAAACTTGCGAGTTTGGCACCTTTGACCAGAAAGCGGTAGCAGCATCTTGAGGAGCCTGTTTGAGGAGAGAGAAAGAGCTCAGTTTCGAGTCAGTCCAGATGAAAGTTCTGAGAGTATTCCGAAAAACGAACGATAATGAGAGTTGTTCCGGAATCAAAGATGTGGTTGACTCGGTTCGAAGCTTGGACGCCGTTGACGAAGGGAGCAGCTAACATAGGTTTTGAGGTGATCAGCTTCAGAAATTCGAACGTTCGAGAACGAGACAAAGAGCAACTCACATCCTCCGACTTGCCAGTACGTGTTGAAAGAGACAGTAGAATCGTCCTTGACAACGTTGAACCATCGAATGGATCCAGCTACCTTGAGACGGTTGTAACCAGAGAAAGTGATCTGATTCATTCGAAATCTTTCGTCAGTGAGTGATCAATTTCGAGACCGACTTGGTGAGAGAGAGCTTACGGCAGAAACACCTGGAGTGTTTGAGAGGCGGAGACCGAAGTAAGGAACGTTGCCTTGTCCTTCGTTGGTCAAGGTGAATTGGAGCGACGAAGAGAAAGCTTGCGAGAGGGCAGGGTAGGCCAATCCCATTCTGTACGGGTCATCCAACATCAGCACAGCCCTACTTTAATGATGGGAGAAGGAATCGCTTGACTGACAATCTATAGAATGCGTCAAGTGAGACGTCAGTATTGGTTCGAGGATCAAGCGAGGCGAGATTAGAGAAGACTTACCCATCAGAAGCGATAGCAGAAACCGACGAGGAAAGGGAAGTAGCGGCGATGACTGCTTGACTCTTTGCGGTCAATCCACCAGCAGTGACTGTATCGTAGACGAGTTTACTGCAAAGAGTCGACGAAGTTTTCAGTTTCTCGCTCAGAGTTCCCAGTAAAAGTCGAACTCACCCGCTCGACGAAGTACCATCGACAAAGTTCGTAGTGATAGTGGTCGTAGTGGTGTTTGCAGTCGTGCTAGCAGCGGGATTGTAACGATCTTTGGAACCGCAACTCGTTCCGCAAGTAGTCGAAGCTACAGTGAAATCACTCGAACCCGTATCGAAGTAAATATCGAAGGGCTGCGGCGGAGTTCCGATAGTCAGACGGCCTGTCCAAATCGCGTAATCCTGAATAGTGAGAGGGATAGAGCCACGCTTCGACAGTTCTTGAACTGCTCCTCCACCTTGAATTTTGCGGGCGTTATTTGTCGTAGCTTGCTTGTTCTACGCGTTTACTACTATGATCAGCTCTCCTTCCCCTGCCCTATAGGAACGCTCACTCACCCTTCGATATTTGCTGCGAGTTGAGGAAATTTGGAATCAGTAAACACCGATTCCAATGAAGACGCGATTCCGGAGTGGGGACTAACCCAAACAAATTGCTAGTCTCCTCCTTGAGTTTTGCTAGGTTGATTGATCCATCTGCTTGCTTTATCCCTACGTCTCGTTTGGTGAGAGGGATGCGAGTTGCTTCTGTAAGTTGAAGAATAGAGACTAGGGCGAGCGTGACAGCTCCAGTAGTGGCGAGCATCCCGTGAATGGGGTGGAAAAGAGTGACAAGGGTGGGAAAGAAAGTCGAACGATTTGAAGAATGGCAGAAAAGATGAAGCCAGAACTTTTTCGAAAGAACTTGGCTGTTTTCGTAACTGGTCTCAGATCTTCGCAACTCTCAAATTTCGCTCCAAAGTATGTGAACGCGAAACAGCCAGTTTGCGTCTGTTCGTTACAATCAATGTGAGAGAGCAAAATGAGGTAGAGCAAATTCCATAGATACAATAAACCGAAAATTCCGTGAGTCGTGACACAAGTCGAGTCGAGCGAGAGTGAGGATGAGTGAATGAGTGAGTGCGAAGGAGTGCAATAGTAGTGGGTGAGTGAACGAGAGGTAGTACTGAAAAGGGGGGAAAGTCTAATAGGAGAACGATTAACCAGAGAAACGAAAGAATGCGAGCTTTTTTTAGTTAAGTTCGCAAACTTGGGAGGAAGGAGACCAGGTGTATCCTTCAGCGCAGGACCAGATCTCGCAAGTACCTTTGAAACGATCACAGAAACGAAAAAAGTCAGTATAAAAGTGATTGGCGAGACAAAGAGAGAGAGAAACAAATTACCTTGCGAGCATCCGACAGCCTCAACGCCGGGGAGGGCAGTGCAATCGGTTCCACAAGCACCGCAGTTCTCCAAGTTGGACTATTACAAGACGACGGAATTGCGTGAGCTGAGAGGAACTGGGAATAGATTGTCAAGAGAGAGAGACATACGGAAGTGTCAATGCATTCGAATCCCTTTCCACCGTCAACAGCGCAAGCTTGTTCGTTGGCAGCGATGCAGAGAGATCGGCGGGCGAGGTTGCGACGAGCACGGGCGCGACCGGAAGGAGCGGCAGCGACTTCACATTGCTGGGTGGACTCGTTGCAGGTGAGTTGTTGTCCGTCGGCAGTGGTTCCGCAAGCCTGAGAGAAGAGGAGCGATGAAAATCAGTTCTCGAGTTGAGGAAACGGCGAAAAGGATCAGAACTCACGGCGGCGTCGGTGGAGCAATCGGAACCAACGGTGGTGGACCTGACATCGCAGTTACCGGTACCTATCGAATCGTGGAGAGTGTAAGCGTTTGTCAAGTTTCCGTCGAAAAAAGGTGTAGTAACATACCGAGGTTGCAGAAGCCCGAGGCACAGAAATTGTCGAAGATAGCAGAGTTGGCAGAGTTCTCGCCGTTGGGATCACCTTGGGTGGGATCCTCTGTGAGATAGGAAGAGAGGGGGTCAAAGCGAAAATAGAATCAGCGACGTTTCGACAGTGGAAAGTAAACGAAAGTCACTCACGGCAGTAGGCTCCTACACCTCCACATTGCATGTTTACGGTAGGGCTCGAGTCGGCATCAGTGCAGTAGAGGAAACCACTGCAAGCGGCGTCGTTGTCTCCACAGGGAGCACCGGGTCCACCAGTGCAAACGCCGTTGGTGCACTGTAAGAACGAGTATATTAGTATCGTATCGTAGCGGACGCAAGAGATAGAGCGTACTTCACCGTTGTCGCATTGCTCGGTTGAAGTGCAAGTTGCTCCAGCGATACCGCAGTAGTATTGACCGGTGGCAGCATCTTGAGCGCAAGTGGGGTTGACGGGATTAGGGTTGTCTCCTTGTGTTCCTCCTTCACCAGATCCAGGAGCGGCAAGAGCGTCGTTTTGGCATTGGTTGGGGTCTGGAAGGAGGGAGAGATAAGGAAAGTCAGCGACATCGAATCATCCCAATCAGTTGAGATGGAGCGTACCGGCAGAGAAGGTTCCGTCTCCGTTTACGATGGTACAGGGGAAACGACCGTAGTTTTGAGCGACAGCAAAGGTCGAGAGGGAGAGGAGGGAAACAATAGCGAGAGTAGAGCGCATGTTGATAAGCGAAGTGAGGGTGGGGGCGGAAACTGTGAGAGGAAGATAGACATGTCAGCTACAGATCGACGACGTTGAGAGAATCAAAGACCAGCGATGGAAGCCGTCGAGGTTGATTGATTTCTACTCGGGGCGAGGAAGGGGAAGGGGAGCTTACAAGGGAGGAGGGGCTGAGCGGATAAGACGAGGTCGAAGAGAGAGTGAGGAGTGTGGAGAAGATAGAGGGAAGGAAGGAAGGAAGGAAGAGAGCTGAAGTTGGAGGAGAAACGAAGAAATCGAAAAAGAAAAAAAAAGGGTTGAAGAAGATGGTCGATCGTGGTTCGCAACGAGTGCCTGTCAATCGAACTCGAGAAGCAAGCTTTCACTCGGCCACATTAAGGGCGATCAACTAAGATCGAAGTCCGAGGTGTGAAAGTCGAGCCTCAACTTCCGAATGCAGAAATCTTGAACGGAAATCCAAACTTCTTCTCATCACTCCCCGGAGCTAAATCCCCAGCTTCTCCCTACATTTACCGGTGTAATCAAACAGAGCGCTCTTCCGGACGAGCGTAAGGAAGTTGGAACTCCAGCTCTAGATCGGATTCAGAAGTAACGAACGAGCCAAAGCCAGTCTTTCGCCTTCGCTGTAAAAACTGCATCGAAGCCTGTAGACCAGTACTGAGCATGCGCAAAGAGTCAAAGGTGCCGAATGAGGGAGTGACGAGCTGACGACGATGAGACAAAGTTGCTCTCTCTCTCTTCTCTCGACCACTCGCCCAATACAGTAGTCGGCCCACCTTTGCATCTCTCTGCGCGAACAGAGATCCATTCCTGAGCCAACCCTTCTTTCCCATCTTCCTTTGCGCTAAACTTCAACCGGCAGAATACGAGCTCCATCTTCGTTTTCAACTCTCTCTTTTTGATTCGACAAAAGACTTCTGTACCTCATGTCTGATGAAGCGCGAGTCCTCGTTATTTACACTGGGTGAGCAGTATTACTTTCGCTTTTCCGTTCTCCCCGTCTTCGCCGAATTGTCGAATTTCGCAATGATATTCGAACTCATATTGATGAATTCCATGTGTACTTTCACAGAGGTACGATCGGGATGCTTAAAGGTGCGGGCGGCGGATATGCTCCTCATCCGGGTTTCCTAGCAAGCAAGCAAGTTGAGCCTTTCTGATCGTCTTCTCACTCTACGATCGGTCGTGGAGCCCGAAGTACTTTTGTCCTGACTGCTTTCGTCGTTTTTCCGTTACATCCTTACCCATCCGAATCTTGCCTAATTCCGTTACTCGTCGCTCTCAACTCACATAGCCTCCGTTCGCAAAGTCGGTAAGCGATTACATTTTCCAATCTTTCGCAAAATGCATAATTGGAACGATTTTTCGCAGGTTCCACGATCCAACTGGAGATTCGGTTTTCGCCAACTCCTTCTCGGTAGGAGCATTCAACTCTTGGTCGAATAAGCGATCAACTTCTGGATCCGCAACTCCCGATGTCGATATTTTCCCACTCGCGTCAAGGGATGATCCTGCGGCTATCGAAGTACATACATCGACGGGGACTGTCCTCCTCTCGTCGCTCGTGACCCCAAAGTCAGCTCACGGGAAGCGAATTCGTTACGCGATTTGGGAATACGAAAAGTTGATCGACTCTTCGGAAATCGCACCTGAAGATTGGCTTCGTATAGCTAGTGACATCGAGCGGAACTACCACGCTTACGATGGGTTCATCATTCTCCATGGAACTGACACAATGTCGTACTCGGCATCTGCTTTGAGCTTTCTTCTCGAAGATCTCGGGTACATTTTGACCGCGAATTTCGCTCTTATCCTCGTCGCTGACATTCTCGTATCTACAGGAAGACCGTTATCATCACTGGAGCGCAGATCCCGCTCTCGCAACTCTTCTCTGACGCAGTTGACAATGTTCTCGTGAGTGATTCATTCTTTCTTCGCCTCTTCCTTCGCTAGTCGCTAACAGTCTTCTGCTTTCCCTAGGCTTCATTGATTATCGCTGGTCACTTTCAAATCCCGGAGGTCTGTCTCTACTTCGACAACACCTTATTCAGAGGAAACCGGACGTCGTGAGTCGATTTCTACTCTCAGTCTCGCCAAATCACTCATACCTCACAAGATTATCAGAAAAGCTTCCGCCGACGACTTCCACGCTTTCACTAGTCCGAATGTGAGTTTCATTCTTTGACGAAATCGAACCGAATCAGGCTGACTTCGAATTCTTCCACAGCTTCCCGCTCTCGCCGAAGTAGGAATCGATATCGAAGTCGCTTGGTCGCAAGTACTTCGACCGGGACCTCGACCTTTCCGTGCTCACAAAGCTCTCTCGTCTCAAGTCACGACTCTTCGTATCTTTCCCGGTCTTTCGGGCAGTGCTGTTCGAGGCTTTTTAGGAGGCGACATAAAAGGGGTGATATTGGAAACTTACGGGGCAGGAAACGCACCTCGAAGGGAGGATCTATTGTCAGCCTTCCGAGACGCAGCGGATCGAGGAGTAGTCATCGTCAACGTCACTCAATGCGCTCAAGGTCGAGTGGCGAGTGAGATTTACGAGACAGGGAGAGCTCTCGCCGCTGTTGGGATCGTCAGTGGATCAGACATGACTACTGAAGTACGTTTGCTTTATCGAATCTTCCAAGATGTTCATTCTAATGCTCTCGATTTTCAACAGTGCGCACTGGCGAAATTGGCCTACCTTCTATCGAAACCGGATCTCACAGCACAACAAGTCCGCAAGCTCATCACTCAACCACTACGAGGAGAGCTCACTCCGGTCTCTCCCGTTCCAACCTACTCTTCCCCCGACGCTCAAGGAGGTCGATTACGTTCTCTCTTCACTCAAGTGATTGCTTGTTCCCCGGTCAATCAACGCCAACCAGCTTCACCAGCTCACAAAACCGCTTTCCTCCCTGACGACACTGCGCCTCCACCAATTGAAGTTCCTGAGGAATTGGCTGTCGAATGGCCGTCGACGCTGGCGGACGAAGAAGCGATCGAATCAGCAATCTTACCTTACCTTCTCGGTCAAGCTGCGAGTCGTTCCGATGACCTACTCAACTCCCTCCTCGACGCCCATCAATCTCGTCTTCCCTCACTTCTCAACGAACCGACTTCAGCATCTCTCGAAACCCCTCTTCATCTCGCAATCCTCGCAAATCGACCTCGGAACGTCGACCTCCTCCTGTCTCACGGCGCATCGGTCCACGTTCGAGATGCTCACGGTCACTCTCCTCTCTTCCTCGCTGCGAAAATTGGTGGCACCGTCGGACTCGAAATGGTCAAGGCTTTGAGATCTGCCGGCGCTCATCTCGGAGAGCTTGAGATCGGTTCGGGTGAGGTTGGATTGGCTGTTATGAGAATGGAGAAGAGTAGGAACGAGGATTCGATTGAGGTTTGGAAGGAAGCGGGAGGGGAAGAGACTCTTGAAAAAGCGAAGAAAATCGCAATTAGTTTATTCAGTTCTTAGTTTTGGTAGTATCTTCATCGTATGTCATCTCAAAGGTTGTATGGTCATTTAATCCGCTTTCTCCTGAATTCGTTGCGAGAGAATGAGGTTGCGAAATTCTCATCTCGTTTGCTTCCCTTCTCTTCACACTCCAGCTAGAGACCCTAATCCTACTATTCAGCCTACTTCGAGCGAGCTAGAGTATGCTCAGAGACCCACCTCAACCTACCCCAGACTCTCCTGAAGCTACACNATCGCTCTCCCTTCATTCGGAAGAGGGAGGGACTGGCTGGCCCAAGGCGAGCTGGAAGCGACCACTGATTATCTCGAATGAAGGCTCTACTGGTACGCTCACTCCCTGCCGCGTCGTCCGCTGTCTAAAGCTGATTCAGTCGGCTTGCGTCTTTCCCTTCGTTCAGCACGCGATTTTCTCGGTACGTAGAGGTCGAGCCGCTCGTCGAGACGTCTCAGAAGCTTACGAGTTACTTGTCGAACAGCTCGAGAGCGGAACTTCCTGAGTTGGATCAAGTTGACGCTTTATCTCATCGCGATTTTTTGCTCTCTCCTCTTACGATTCCAACTTGGCCAATCGACGATCGTTCCTCGGTTTCAACTCGACGCTGAGACACCTGTACGTATTTTTCAGTCTCCTCGATCGGTAGCTTGATGGACTGAATCGTATCCTTCTAATGACAGCTCGGAATCTTGTTCTTCGTCGCGTGAGTTGTCGTTCAGCTCTCTTACGATCGTGAATCAGCTAACCTTCCCTCTCCTCTCTCAGTGCGCTCGCCGCGGTCACAAGTTCCATCTCCTCATACTATGGCGTGACGGCTGCCTACTTCGAGAAGAAAGGCTTCGCATATGCTGGAAGAGTAGGGGATGCTTGTATGTTAGGCATTGGATTGTTGATCATCATAACTTGTATTATTCTCCTCGTTGCAGATTGATCTCGCGTTGCAGAATGATCTCGCAGAATAGAAGCAAGCCTTTTCGAAATGTTGTTGTAATTTATTCACTACTGATCAAGAACTACTCTTCATCGTTCTTTCCCAAGCCCGAGAGATCGGCGGTTCCTTCAATTGGGACACCGATTAAATCTAGTTTGTCGATTCGAGTGACATCTTCCTCTCCTTGATTCGAAGCGACAAAAATCTGCAAATCGCTCAGGTCATTCAATTAGTATCGCCACGCACGATCGAGGAAAGAGCGACCTACGGATAGATGGGAAACGGATTGGAACCTAACGAATCTGAGTTGTACCGCTTCACTCCCTTTCGCTTGAGCTTCCGTCAACTCGACTTCTTGTGCAGGTTCTTGCGATTCGGCTTCGTCGAAACCGACCGAGGATTGGTTGACGAACAATCGGATCTTCTTCGGCGCGGAGGAGAGAGATGAGGAGAGTGTAGTGAATCGGAGAGCTCGGAGTTTGATCGATTGATTGACCTGCGACAATCAAAAGTTGAGCCCGAGTCTGCGAAGGAGTCGTAGAAGGATAATGGGACTTACGGGAATTTGGAGAAGTAACTGTTCGTCTGCATCGCTCTCTAACCATTTATCTCCTCCTCCCTTGAGCAGATCCTTGATAGTGTGATCCGAAGCTTCGTTGAGACATTGGATTTGTGACATGTCGATGCCGGAGTTGAGTGACGCCTACGGAACGAGAGAGCTTATCACTGAGGACGACGAAATTTGCAAAATTGTGAACTCACGAATCCCTCTAATCCCTTCTCGACTGTCCCGGTACTTCCGCTCGCCGCTCCTCCTGCAGCAGGTGCATACTTCTTAACCAATGCCGTCAAAGCTCCCGGGTTCGCTCCTTTCAATTCTTCCATCTTCTGCGACCCTTTCAGAATCATGAAAGTTGGCATGGCTTGCACTCTGAATTCTTGCGCGACATCTTCGGCTCGATCTACGTCTACTTTGAGGAACTATAGAGCTTAGTGTCAGCTAGATTCGGGTAGAGAGGGGAGAGGGAGTGGATTTACTTGTACTCTACCATTGTATTCTGTTGACAACTTCTGAACGATTGGTTCAATTTGTTTGCACGGTCCACACCTATAGAGTCATTTGACCATAGCGAGAGTATCGTAGGCGAGTTCAGTTGAGTGATAGATGGAGAATAAGAGGATCGAGATGAGGTAATTTGAGAAGAGGGGTGGGGAAATTGAATCAGCACAACGACCACTGAGAGGAATGGTAGTGCAAGTCAGGCTCACCAGGTAGCGAAGAAGTCTACTAGCGAAATGGTACTGTCGTTGCTGGTCAGTGATTGGAATTGTTGCAACGAATTGACTGCTGTAATAGGCATTTCGGAGGTAGTTCGAGTGTAAAGGTGTTGTGAGGTAAGGGGTTGGCTCGAAAGTGTGTGCTACTAAGCGGTAGAAGTGAAGTGGACGGAGACCATTTCGCAAGTTTCTCTCAACTTTCGCCAATTTCGCAATCTCATTTTTCTCTCTTCTCACGATTGGTTACTCAAACGACACTCTCTGAGGCTCGCATAGAACGTCATCGCGGATTACGCGTGAGAAACCGATTAATTATCACAACAGATCCCTCGTGGACTCTTTCGCAAGATTCCCTATTCCTCCATATCTTCGTCCTCATCCTCATCATCGTCATCACGTATAGCTCTCCTCTTACTCTTCGTCGCAGCTGCCCTAGAAGAAGATCGTCGTGCAGCAGATTGAGTAGCTGAACCCGCATCAGAATCTGTCAATTCGCACTTCCGCACATCAGTCGCCTTTCCACTATCGACTGAGATGGCGAGAGAACTGACCATCCTCATCATCATCTTCATCATCGTCCATCTCTTCATCCTCGTCCTCATCCACAGCCTTTTTCTTTCCCTTTCCCTTCCCCTTCCCTTTCTTCGCTCCTCCTCCTTTCGCAGCACCCTTCTTCTTTCCCTTCTTATCCTTCGCAGCAGGTACCTCATCCTCCTCATCACTCAACTGGCTAGTAGGGTGCGCATCATCCCCTAATCCCAACGCACTCACTCCGATCGGGTGTCCAACGTATTTCTTCGTCGTTGGATCTTTCTTCCACATTCTAGATGCACACAAACGAAGATCGTCAGTGTTGGAGTAGGATGTGAGGGTAGAGGAGTGGAAAAACGTACTGGGTACAAGGTGATTCGGGATTCGCTAATCGATCGGGACATTGACCAGATTGACCAAGACGACTCGCAACGCAGAATGTGTGTAACCTCACCGCACAATCCGGATTAGGGCACGCGTAACCCTACTCAGAGCGGTCCATCGTCAGTGTCATGCGAGAGATAGAGGAGATGAAGAAAAGAGGCGAGACTTACGGAAGTGACGATTTTGAGGCATCGGTTGCAATCTACGATCGTACGTTCTCGAGGTTCGAGATCATCATCGTCTTCATCTCGGTAGGTTTCTCGTAGGTAGGGTGCCAATTCGAGGAGAGAACGAGGGGAAAGGATTAATCTTCCAGAAGGATGAAGCGCGAGCCAACCTGCGCATGGATTCAAGCACTCAGCGTTCACTTTGTAAGATGCTGAGAAAGAGTGAGAGAGAACGCACCTTTCGCGAGGAATGATTTGATCAATTGAATAGCGACGACTCGAGTGATAGGTGCTTTGGCACCTTTGATCGCGTCTACTTGGGTAACACAGTAACTCATATCCCTTGCCAACATGATCTTCTCAACCTGATCGGGTTCACCAAACAACAACGAGGTCAGTGGTTGCGAGCCTGAAGGATCGTTAAAGTATGAGGAAAACGAACGATGGATTTGAAGAATGCGATCTCTTCTGCTTTGTACTCTGTTGCGATCTTGGCGGGTGCGTCCTGAGTTGCATTGCTCTGTATTACGGTCGACGTTTCATCAGTTTCTGGCTTTGGTTGACTGAGAGATGGGAGAGAGGTTGCGAAAACCGAGAATGCAAACTTACGAGAACGTATAGAATCTTTCCAGTTTCTTGATCGTTCACTTGTTTAATCTCTAATCCGATGACGTTGATACCAGCTTCGATCGATTGAATGAAATCTGCTAGAGCTGGTGCATCCTCGACTGTTCAAACCATTGCGAAAAAGCAAACCAGATCAGCGATCCAACCCGCACTACCAACTATACGCGTCTCAGATAACAGCAAGAGGAAGTGGGAGCTTACCACCGCATAACCTGATTGAATCCTTGTACATGATTTCTGCCAATTCACTCGAGACTACTTTCCTACTAATCATGTTTTGCAAGAAGAAATGCTTGCACACTTGGATAGGTTCTTTCCCTTTCAAATCCAACTCCTCCATGCCCCCTACTGGGTTCGCTTGATCGTCTCCTGATGAAGTGGGAGAAGGTGAACGACGCCTTTGAGAGGTCGAGCCGCGGGCCATTATAGCAGAGGGTTTACGCGTGTCTGGACGGTACTGAAGGTGGTCTGAAGTATGTGGAGAGCGAGACTGAGCGACTGAGAGTGAGAAGTGAAAAGATAAACGCGAGAAAGTGATTTTGGATTTCCTGATTTTTTTGTTCGCAACCTCGCAAGATTCGGTCGACAAACCGAGAGGTAGAGCTGTACTGGCATAGCTAAAGAATAGTGTCTATATTGTACTCGAATCGGAAATAACAAAAAATACCATATAAACGAAACATGAGAACGAAGAGTTTGACAACTACAGCAGTTGAAACGAAAGACCTAAACAACTAGTGAATAACGACGTGTATGAGAGGAGGGCGTGAAAGAGGGAGACAGAATCAGGCGAAACAAACGCAATCCAACGACAAAACGATAAACTCGACGGTGAAGCCTTTCGCAAACGAAACCCACCATCCTCAATCTCCTTGGAGCTCTTCCCTATCTCCACAAGTGAGGTATATCCCTCTCACTAAGCGGTACCTCTTTCCTAATCTTCATTAACTCCTCTCTCAATTCCTTTCCCCTGACGACTCTCCCCTTCTTCCTCTCCTCCCTCTTCGCATACTCGACCCTGATCAATCGTTCTTTACAAACTTTGTTGATCCGCTTGACTGCCCAATCAAATTCTGGCTCGTTCCATCCATACGCAACGTCGGGTTCCCAGCATCGAGGAAGTCGCAAGTGAATCAATTCGGAGAGTGGGTACTGTTGAGATGGGGGAGAAGGTGCGGGGGAGCCGAAGGGGGATAGTAGAAGGGGAGTCGAGAATGGGGATCGACCGGAAGGGGATGCGGTACCGAAGGGAGTTGGATGAGAGGAGGAGGAAGTTGATAAGGCAGCGAGGGAAATGAAGGAGGTCGAGAGAGCTTGTGCCGCTTCTAGGTTGTTCTGGTACAAGTCGGGAAAAGGCGATGGTGCGACTAGGAGTGCCATGTGAGTGAGAGTGAGAGGGAGGTGTTCCAATAATCGAGCGGAGAGGTAAGCAGCCTCGATTTGAAGTGCTCGGAGGTTGCTACAACTTTCGAGGAGTTCGCCGATCGTCGCGAGGTCTTCTGCGGTAGGAAAAGTGTTCTTGGCCACTTTGAGGACGAGGAGTTCGAGGGAAGAAGCCAATCGACGAGGCTCGTAGATTCCTAAATCGTTCAAACTCGTTGGGTTGTCGACGAGCTTGCATCCTTCCAACTCGAGGGCAATGAGTGCTGGAAGTGTACGAGGGCAGAGGAAGTGATCGGCGGTTGACAAATCGAACTCGGCAGAACGAAGGGTGAGAGTCGTGACATTGGGAAGAGGAGTGTAGAATTTCTGATAGCGTTGAGTCGTCGTTCTGTCCGATAGGAGGCACCCGTCGAGAGTGAGATGAAGGAGAGCTGGTGATGACGTAGAGAGCTAAGAGTTAGTGATCGTTCTTCCGTAATGGAGACGAACGAAAACTTTGGCTAGTTTCCTTTCGTTCATCGAAGGTGCAGAGAGGGAGAAGGAATACTCACAATTAGCGTTCGAGAAATCTGTCAAACTGAACACGACCGCCTTCTTGAGAGTCAACTCTTGTAGATTCGTACACAATTCGAGTAGCTGAGGTAACCTCGTCGTAACGGCCCCTCTGATCCTCTCGCCATTCCCCATTTTCCCTGCTCCTGCATTCTGTCCATTCAACGTCGCCCCAACGACTCGATTAGCCAACGAAGGATTCTTCTTGATCGCTCTCAAGAACAAATTGATTTGGGATGCTGAAACGAGGGTTGGACAGGTGTAGAGGAATCGCCGTGTACGCTCCAATACCGATTTGCAGAGTAAAGAGGAAGTGGCAGCGGTCGATAGGTCGTCGGTCCAAGCGAGTTCGAGGATTTTGAGGACGAGTTCGGGTGGTAACGAACAGGAAGTTCCATCTTTCTTGTTGCGACTGGTCCACCTTTTGATGTGAGTTGGAGCTCCACTAGCAGATCTGAACAAAGGGGAAATGCGGGTGATAGCGGGGGTGATTGAATTGGATTTAAACAATTAGCGATCGGCAGTCGGCGAGGAGAAGAGAAGACTCACTTGAGTTGACGACGATCAGTTTTGAGATTGACAGAAGACTGCTTTGGAGTCAACAGCTTGCGGAATAGTGAAGGCATCGATTGGGTCGAGTGAAGTGGAGGAAACCAACGTTAATTGAGTTTCTTGGATTCTCTCCCCGACCTCCGACTTTGCTAGTCCTTTCCTGCCTACTTTTCCCGCCTGGATAGATGTACTCGTTACGTCGTGAGAAAGTATTCAAGACCGAGCGAAACCTAAGACCGAAAAAGGTGAGAATCGAAGATTGCGAAAAGGAGAGCTTGACAAATTCACGAAACGACGACAAGTTGCAGCATGTGATACACAAAAGGAAGAGATGAAATCAACAAGGTAAGTGGTCAGAAAACAAGTACAAGCTCAGAGCGAGATTCAGTAGCCGTCGATGTACGTCCACTTGAAACAATCCTCGCAATCATCTTCTTCGAACCTCGGTTCTGGTACACCTCTTCCTTTCCTCTGTCCATCTTCCTTCTCGTCGTCATCCTCATCGCCCTTCCCTTTCCCTCCATCTTCTCCCCCATCCTCCCCTTTCTTCCCTTTCCCCGGCCACCATCCCATCAACCAATTCCTCGTCCTCTTTCCCTTGCCTCCTCCGCCTCCCAAACTCTTTGGCTTCACCCCCCAATCCTCTTTCAACAAGTAATCAATAATGATATGAATCGGATGAGTCCTGATATCGACACTCCACTGCAACCTTCCTACCGTGTCGTACAATATCGTTTTACCCGTGTGACACCTCGTCTCTAAAGCGAATCCTCCAATTGCGCACGTCGAGATAGTACCCGTACATACTCCCATAGGTATCGGATCTGCCGTGTGAAAGATATGAGTCGTTAATTCATCTTGGAGTGAACGTTGAGAGGAATTCGAGGAGGAGTTGGAGGGAGGAGGAGGGAGTGGAAGGTGCAGTCGACGAGATGGGAGGAGATCACCGGGGGATTCGAAGGATACGGAAGGAACTCCATAAGTTCGCGAAAGCATCGCTGCCAATCCACCTCCGAGAGAATGACCCGATAACCAGATTTGGGAGTGAGGGTAGATCGCGGAGATGTTGTTGTAGAGATCCTAATCAAGGTGACAGAGGGTCAGATTTCGATGCGATTGAGTAGAGAGAGGAAGAGTGAAACGAACGATTGCGACGGGATAATAAGCAGATTTGGTCATGACTGCATGTTCGATGCAGTCTTGTTTGCACGTGTTTGGACTATCGTAACAGTCACACACCGTCGACCATGACCAGTCGACTCGAGCGCAACAGCAAGAGAACAACAGGTTATCCTGTGAGAACGTATGATGCACTTATCAGTTGCTGTCGCATGTATAGATGACTCTATCCGACTCACGTTGATCTTATCGTTCTTACTCGTCTCCGTTCCTCCTCCTACGATGAAAGCGCTCGTCCCTTTGATCGCAACTACGACAGTCTTGTTCTTCTCATCTGCGAAAACGTGCCCTCGAATCCCATGTTCTTTCCATCCAAATGAATCGGTCTGCAGGTCAGGCCTTGAATCAGTATCGTCTCGATCTCAAGAGAGGAATGATGATCGAATTAAAGCCTACCCTGTTCCATCCACCACCGATATCATTCCAACCCGATTGATCCGGAGTCGTATAAGCGTTACTAGTCATCTTTCCAATCGCCGCCAACGTCTCTACATCATTCGTATCCGGGACCTCGATCTCATGTTCCTCCCATTCCAACGTATTAGCCAATTCGATATCCCTCATTTCATCCCTCGTCGGTAATCTCCCACTCTCCATCGCTCTCAGAGGAGTGAAATAGTTTGCCCTCCTCGCAGCTTGAAAAGCTTTTTGTGAATTGGGCCTTTGAACTCGGATACGTTTCGTTCGGATCGTTTGAGAGGAAGAGTAAGAGGTGAGAGAGGAGATCGAAGCGAGATCTTGAGGGGAGTAATCTAGTTGAGAAGGGGGGAGGTGTCGGTGAGAAGTAGAGGAGTGGAATGCATGTCGGAGGGTCAAGGTGTGTTCATTCGAGGGCTCAGAGGGAGAGAGGGGGACAGGGGAAAGAGGAGGAGAGGTGGGGCCTGTGGCGGGAGAAGGAGAGAGGAAGGGGATCTGTAATGCTCGTGTAGGTACGAGTGAGAGTGTGAAGAATAGCAGTGGAGGTATCAGCAGCATTCGGAGTTTGAGTGAAAAAGTGAGAAGAGTGAAAGATCGCTGTCATTTTTCGAAACTCGCCAACTCGCTTTGCGCTTCGATTTCGCAAACCTTTTGCAGTTTTCACTCTCGTTCAGTCTCTCGAGGGGACAACGGAATCAAGGATATGTGAAATAGATGAAAACATACTACTCGAGATGAGAGAGATGTTATTCTTGCTAATCGATTCAAACTACAAAGATCATTTTCGAATAGGAGAGAGAAAGAGAGAGAAATTGACAAAAGGAGATGAGGGAGTAGAGAGGGGGTGGAATCTGCGAAGAGTATAAAGAAATAGAGAAGGGAGCGAGGAGAGGGATCTCGACTAGACAAGAAAGGGATGGAGAGAAGTTGCGAAGTGTCGTGAAAGTCGAGAGTTATTTTGGATGGTTGGAGATAGAGAGGGGGAGTGCGTAGAATCAATCTTCTCTGCTTAGAAGAAGGATCGAGAGATTTCTCCGAGGTCCTTGGAACTAGTTCCGTAAGGTCCAGGTTGTCCTCCACCTTGTTGACCTCCAACAGATTGTTGTTGACCGTAACTTTGTTGTCCTCCTTGTTGACCGTAGTTCAATTGAGGGTAACCAGCTCGAACGGCAGAAGACGAAGCTCCTCCAGGTGCGGCACCTTGTTGAGGTGCTCCAGCGGTAGGGAATCGTTGCTGTTGTTGTTGAGCACCGTATCCGTAGTAGGATTGCTGGAGAGCAGAGTAGTTAGGAGGAACTTGTTGGAAAGGTTGAGCGTTGTAACTAGTCAATTTTCGCAAGTTTCGTTAGTTCAATCTGAGTCTTTTTGTGCGAGTTTCGAGTTTTGCAAGCGTACCCGTAGTAACCGTAAGGCATTCCGTAAGGGTATTGAGCGTAAGGGTTCATGTGTTGACCAGCTCCGGGAAGACCTTGTTGAGGTTGTTGGGCAACTTGAGCCTGAGGAGTCGGAGTGTGGGAAGCGGCACCGGCTGACGAATCCTCGGGACGAGTAGGGAGGGGCGAAGGAGCTTGGTAACCGGATCCAGGAGCGAGTTGACCGTAAGCGTCGTAGAAGCCCTGTTCAATTGCAAAAGCGTAAGTAGTGTATTCGAGAGATCAGATAGAGCGTTAGGGTAGAACTGACCATGTTCCTCATGCTATCTTGACCGTAGAGACTCGAGTAATCGTTGGCAGACGAGCCGAAAGGAGCTTGCGACTGTTGTTGCTGTTGAGGGATCGAGTTGAACGCGGCGTAAGGAGATTGAGCAGCGGGAGCTTGTTGTTGTTGCTGGGCGACGGGAGCAGGAGAGTGAGATGCGGCAGGTTGTTGGTAGTAAGGGGAGGAAACGGTCTCGGGTTGCTTGTGTTGGGCGTAAGGGGAAGGAGCGGCGGCTGAAGAAGATTGATCCTCGGTTCCTTGTTGAGGTTGTTGTTGACCTTGTTGCTGCTGGTAACCGTAAGGAGAAGGAGCAGTAGGGTAACGAGAGAAGGCGGAAGATTGTTGTTGCTGGTGGTAAGCGTTGGGAGGAGGTTGAGCGAAACCAGAGTGATCTTGTTGTTGTTGAGGAGCCTGATACTGCTGGTATTGGTGGTATTGGTGCTGCTGAGGAGCTTGTTGCTGCTGCTGGTGTTGCTGTTGTTGAGGAATTTGCTCTTGTTGAGGTTGAGCGTAAGAAGAAGAAGAAGTTTGTTGCTGTTGAACGGGAACTTGTTCTTGACTTTGTTGCGATTGAACAGGAGCTTGGGGTTGACTCTGTTGTTGTTGCTCGACAGCTTGGGGTTGCTGAACCTCAGTTTGTTGTTGCTGACCTTGGCCTTGACCTTGACCTTGTCCTTGTTGACCGAACGAAGGTTTGTTTCCATCGAACAAGTCGAGGCTACCGAATTGGACTCCAACTCGGTCGACTCCAGCGGAAGAGCCGGGGAGGACGACAGCTTCTTGTTGAGCTCGCTTAGCGGGTTGAGGGAGACCGGGAGGACCAGAACCGAGGAACTTGTCTTGAGCGGGTTGTTGAGCGGCAACTTCTTGTTGAGGAGCAGGAGTTGATGGCTCGGGAGTTTGCTCTTGTTGTTGTTGAGTAGGAGTGACTTCGATGGGACCAGCGGTTGAGATATCGTTGGGAGGAAGGTGAGCCTCAACTTCTCGCTTGAAAGCGGGATCTTGTTCGGTCGAAGTTTGAGAGTTGACAATCGAGTCGGCCCATCCTTCTCCAACAGCGAGAGGAGTAGGGGAAGGTTGCGAAGGAGCAGCGGCAGGAGTCGATCCCCAAGGGTCGTAAGTAGTGGCAGTAGTAGTCGAGGGGGCAACGGGCTCGTCGGAGGTCGAGGGAGCGGCATCGTCGAGAGAGATGGAGGGTTCGGGAGCAGGAGTAGTTTCGATTTCGGGAAGGGTTTCGACGGGAGCGGGAATAGTTTCGGTGGTGACGGTTACGGGAACGGGGGCATGAGTGGGAACAGCAGAAGGAGGAGGAGGTCCAGGCTTGGGAGAGTCGACGGGCCTGTACAGTTTCGATACCGAAAAATGAGCAAAATGAAAATCGCAATGAATCGTTTGTGGAAGTCGAAACGCACCTTGCGATTTGGGCCCAGGACATCTTTGAACCAGGAGCGATAGTTCGGCTGGCAGCCTTAGGGAGAGCAGGTCGTCCCCAAGATTGATCAGATTCAGGTTCCGCCTCGTTCGTTTCTGTCTTATTATCTTCACCTCCAGCAGTTGCAGTAGTTGAAACCTCGGTGGGAGCTCCTCCTACTGAAGCTGAATCAGCCCAGGCAGCGGGAGTCGAAGAGTTCGATTCAGCTGCGGGTTCCGAAGTCTCCTTGGATTGTTCTGCGGCAGGTTTGGCACCCCAAACTCCGGCGGGAGCGAAAGAAGAAGGAGTGGTGCTGTTGGTGTCGGCAGGAGTAGCGGAAGAAGCTTGTTTCGAAGCATCTCCGTTAATGTAGGGAGCGCGAGGAGCTCCGTTGATGCCAGTCGAACCTCCCCTTCCTCCACGACCTCCTCGTCCACCTCTTCCACCTCGAGCGCCCTCTATCGAAACAGATCTATGAATTAGATTCGATCGGGATGCGACTATACAGGAGATAAGTAACGTACCGAAACCGCCTCGACCCCTAGGAGCGAAACCGCCTCGAGAAATGTGAGGAATAGGAGGGGGAAGGGAAGATTGAGCGGGAGTTGAAACCTTTTTCTCCTTCTTAGTCTTTACGGCTCCCCATTGAGTAGCGAGACCTATTATAGCGTAGAAAGAAAGGAGATTGATCGAAGTTAGTGAATGCGCTAAAATGATGCAGGTAATAAAATCCGAGGAAAGAGTGAATTGGAGACGTACCCTCTGACATTCGAACAATAGCAACTTCTACATCACCGTTTGCCTCTTGCAGAGCGAACAGGATGTCCTCGTCTGTCCAGTCTGGGAAGAGTTCCTTTGCGGTCGAAAGTTGAGAAGAGTACTTTGAACGCAGCGAGCGAACCTCGTCTGTCTCCTCTGCTGTATAGTCTAGTATGTCAGTGATGTACTGAGATAGTATTGTAAATCGAGCGACAGCTGCTCACCTTCAGTGTCACGCGCAGAAGGGGAAGAAGAATTGGGAGCAGCAGAAGAAGGACCGCCACGTTCTCGCTTTGGACGAGCGAATCGAGGGGTTGCAGTAGACATATTGAAGGCTTAAGGGGAGAAGGGGGGAAAGAGTCGGGTAATGGATTGGATTGAGGTGGAAGTGGGAGAAAGAATCCTTTCGAGTCTGAAATTCAGCAGAGAAGGTCTAGAAGCTACTACTCACTACTGCTTCGTTCGCTTCGTACACTCGTTCAAGTTATACTCTCACTACTGCTTTGTATCGTGGCCAGTTCTGCCAGGCTCTCGTCCCTTCCTCGTGACGGAAACGCTCCTCAAACTTTCCTCATCCTCGCTATAGCCTCTCTCATCCACTCAAATACGCTGTACGATGAGTACAGACCCCCTCTAGACTATCAGGACTCGCTGAGTCGAAGCTCGACTCCATTACTGCTCTATAGCGCTGTGCAGGACCGTCGGTTTGTTCTCTTCGATTTCTTTTTCGCTTATTCTGCTCGTCTCACTGCGCTAGGTTGGCTCAGAGTCGCTCACATCGCTACTTACAGACAACAGTAACCCGGGCTACAAATCCTGGCTTCATCCGGCAAGGATCCGCTCAGTAGCGACTGCGAAACGATTCGATTCCGAGACGAAACTGTTCTTCTTGTTCGTCAGTGTCTCCCGGACGTTCGAAGCTGCAGCGCTGCGGATGTATCTATACCATCGCAAGAGGACTCCCTGATCGAGAAGCCTGCCCTTGCAGGTGTGAATCACTGGCGAGCTGTCAAGCTGTTTCGTGCGAGAGACGTCGAGCGGCTTTGAGCAACGCTCTTTGTTTCTCTCGGTTCCATTGCTCGCCGAATGCGAATCGACCGAGCCTACTGCCGAAATCTGAAAGCATGCGATAAACGAAACTTGCTTGGTCTGAATCGATGATGCGGAAATTTTTCGACTCCTTCTTCTTGACTTTTCTCTCACTCTCAAAATGGCTACGAATCAAGCACTCGACAGCGTGACCAAGAAGCTCGAAAAAGTCTTGCCATCAGCAACAGCTCCCAGCTCTCCTCATGCTTCAGGAGTTTCAACCCCAGTTGTGCCTTCAACCCCAGGTGGATCAGGGCCCAAGAGGACTAGGTTAGCATGTATGACTAGCGGAGGAGATAGTGCTGGTATGAACGCTGCTGTCAGGGCAGTCATCAAAATGGCTATCGCTCGGTGAGTTCTTCAGTTCAGTTTTCAAGAGAAGTTCAACCCCTCGATTTGGTTGGTTCAAACTCGATAATTACGAAGAACTATCAGGAGTATGAAGGATGGATAAATAGTCTGACCAAGAGCTGTTTAGCTAGTTCAGGTTCTCATCCCGAGGATGGGCGAACTTCTTCACCAAGGCTATGCAAAAGAATTCTCGGTGAACAATGAAGAGATCATTTACTGATCTATCGTCTCGTCCTGTACAACAGTGGATGTGAAGCTTATGTCGTCAGGGAAGGATGGGAAGGATTAGTTAGAGGAAACGATGAAGATGCAGTTTCGCAGGCAGCTGAACCTCATTCGGGAGCACCTCTCACCAGCGAGAACCCCCTACCTGACCGAAGACAAGGTGGTTTCGTCGCTACTTACGGAGAGGGAGAATTATTGAAGGAAGGAGAAGGAGAACAAACTCTCAAGGGTCGATACATTATTCGAGTAAAACTTCCCAATCTTTTCGACACTCGTATATTCCGCTGAACACGATGTTTCAACAGGTTGGATGGGATGATGTACGAGGATTCGCTAGTATTGGAGGAACTTTGATCGGTACTGCTCGTTGCGCTGAATTCCGAGAAATCGAAGGTCGTCGAAAGGCTGCCCTCAACTTGATTCGACACGGTATCGATGCACTTGTAGTCTGCGGTGGAGATGGAAGTTTGACTGGTGCTGATAGGCTACGAGCTGAATGGCCCGAACACATTGCTGCCCTCCTCGAGCGAGGTAAGCGAGATTTTCAATCTGCTTTGAGAATTCGATTACTGACCAACCTCTCTTTTCCAGGCGACATCACTCAAGAGCAATTCGACACTTACAAGCATCTCAACATTGTCGGTCTCGTCGGAAGTATCGATAATGACATGGCTGGAACTGATATGACCATCGGTAAGCGTTGAATGAGCACGATTCGTTTGCCTTACCCGCCGCTGACACTGTCTCGCTCACAGGTGCTACCACTGCTCTTCACCGAATCTGCGAA
>JGI24890J29729_1000281_pt1 | contig 37179 bp, 52 predicted proteins | sample FreactcultureFD7_FD_29729 | JGI IMG/M metagenome (IMG submission 29729)
TGGAAATATCTTGATGTTTAGTCCCCCTAAAACCGGATTATTTATCTAAATAGAGGAAAAAATAGAATGAAGAGAGATATATAATGCATGAGTAGATCAGTACCAAAGGGAAGTAATAATACTAAAGGATTACCTGCTAGATACAAGGCAATTGTTATTTGGGATCCTTCTAAGATTAAAGCTATCAAGAATGAGATAGACAATTATCCATTGATCAATCAAGATGGTAGTATCAGAGGCGCCCGGAAGACACCACGTTCAAAGAGTTACAAAGTAGAACAAATAGAATATGATCCAAGTTGTCCTGCACTTACCAAGATTCAGAAAGACCTATTGCATTGTCTATGGGACAACAAAGGAGTTATATTGGATGCGATAGCAGACATGAAGGGAGAGGCTACTTTAGGTGACCATATGGAAGGTCTAAGAAATCCTGTCTATTGTATGCTCTTTGATGCGATAGACCAATACAAATTGGATTTGGCCGAACGTGCACTATATGAGAAGGCATTGGAAGGACACACACAACTTCTTCCATACTATCTAAACAACAAGGCTAAGTCCAGAGGCTATTCAAACGAGACCAACATCAACGTGAACAAACAATTTAAAATAGCTTATGATGACTCTGATGGTGTAGATAGAGAAGGACAACCATTAATAGATTATGTGGCTGACACTAAGTTGTTGGAAGGAGAAGTAATAAATGATGAGGATGGTGAGATTCTGGATGAATAGGACAGGCAAGGAGGATCGGGAGGGGACGGGCCACTTCTGGTGTGAAAATCCGGGTTTTGGTGACGGGAGCGTCCCACAGAAACTGCGATTCTATTTTCATCGGGGTGGATCTAATCTGCCAATCCTGTGAAAGTTAGAATACTAGTATTCTGCCAATCCTGTGAAAGTTAAAGATATAAAACATAAATTTATGGAGGAGAAAAAGAGACCAGTTAGGAAGAGAACACCAACAAAGGGATTAGTAAAACCTCAAGAAGCATCACCAAAACGAAAGGCAACCACAAAAAAGCCGATTATTACACAACCTACACATCGGCCAAAGAATGATGGATTGGTTCCTACAATTGAGGTACCGCCTCTTTCAAAATGGCTAAATCCTGCATTTGTACCTTTGTGGAATAATGGGGATCGTAGAATTATTATGTATGGTTCTAGGGGATCGGGTAAATCTGATTATACTGCCAAGAGAATTATGTTGATGATGTTAGAGGATTCCAATTTTAGGGGTTTGTGTTTGAGGCGGGATGAGGAGCAGTTAAGGGAATCCAGTTTTAAGACTATTGTAGAAAATATTATTGGTGCTGGTTTGGAGAAGTTTTTTTCGATTACCACGTCACCTCTCAAAATAAAGTGTACGAATGGTGCAGATTTGATTTTTAAGGGATGGAGTGATCCAACAAAGATTAAATCTGTTACTAATTTATCATTTCTTTGGTGGGAAGAGGATATTTGTGATACGGAAGAACAGTATTCGATGATTAGTGCATCCATTAGAAGTATGAAGGCTGTGAGATTGCAGGAATATTTCACAATTAATCCAGCTATACCTGACTATCAGAATCATTGGTTTTGGAAGAGATATTTTGATGGTGAATTGGATTTAAGTTTTAGGAAAGAGGAAGTTAGTGTGATGGATGGGGTTAGAATGACACAATATTCCACTATCCATCATTCGACGTGGAGGGACAATTTAATTTATTTGAAGAAGAATCCTGATTTTGGTCTACAGTTTGAGGTTAACAGGTTGAGTAATCCTTATCTTTATTCTATAGAGAGTTTGGGTCGTTGGGCTAATAAGATTGCGAATAATCAATATTATAAGAAGTTTTCTGCTGTTAAGAATGTGGAAGATTTTAAATATAGACCTGATCTACCCTTACATTTCTCGTTTGACTTTAATAAGAATCCATTTATGACATGTACCATTTATCAAACTATTGGTAAGGATTGTTATATGATTAATGAATTATGTTTGGCAAATCCGTTTAATTCGACAAAGTCTATTTGTGACAGAATAAAGAGAGATTATTCAGATCATGAATCTGGATGTTATATTTATGGGGATGCTACTGGTTATGCAAAAAGTACAGCGGTGGAGGAAGGTATTAATAATTACACCATCATTTTTAAGGAACTATCAAAATATAGACCAACTGATCGTACAACACGTAGTAATCCTAGTCAGAAGATGAGAGGAGACTTTATTAATGATATATTTGATTCACATTATAATGATTGTGGTGTTTGGATTTCACCTCATTGTAAGAATACATTGAATGATTTATTAGTTGGACCAGAATTAGAAGATGGTAGTAAGGATAAGAAGACAAAAACGAGAGATAAGGTGACTGGTATTACGTATGAGAAGTATCACCACTGTTCAGATAGTTTAGATTATTTTCTATGTTCCTATTTTGTTAGTGATTATGAAAAATATAAGAGAAGTGGGATTAAAACACACACATACGGTAAACTTCCCGTTAACAATAGGAATAGAACTAACCGGTATTAGAAACGATATATATGTGAGCATGAAATTTTATATTTATAAAATAGCTAACCCAAACAATGAGGTATTTATAGGTAGTACTAATAACCCTTGTAAGAGAAGAAGCCAATGTAAGGCTAATTCTTTGCCAATGGCTAGTAAATTGTCAAATTCGATTAAAGAATGGGGATGGAATGATCATAAGTGGGAAGTAATAGAGGATTCTCTTTGTGAAACTGATCTATTAGATAGGAAGATCTATTGGATCAATTACTTTGATTCATTTAATAATGGTCTAAATCAGACTAAGGGAGGAAGAGGTACAATTGGATTCAAATGGAATGAGGAATCCCGTAAGAAATTGAGGGATTTTAAAATAAAAAATAAATAGAATGAGATATCTTACTAATAAAGATTACATTAATATACAGGATATTCAATTACAACAAATCATACAAGGGGATCAAAATAGACTGTTACAGGCAGAATCTATTGGTATAGAAGAGATTTCTTCATATCTCTTACAAAGGTTTGATGTAAAGTATGAATTTACTGATACACCTGCATGGAATGCTCATATAACATATGAACCCCATGACCGTGTAATTATTGATTATGGTCTATTTCAGAATGGTCATGAATATCAATTTGGTGATTGTGTAATTTATAATGGATCTGGTTATGTTGCTAAGCATCACATTCCATTTTCTTCCCCTGGGCCATTTAATCCATCAGATTGGACATATTTGGGAGCTAGATATCAGTTTTATAATGCGAAATACCCATTCCCTATGTTTAATAACAACAATTATTATAAGTTGGGCGATAAAGTTTATTGGAAAGGATTTGTTTATACATGTACTAGTGCAACTGTTCCCTTGAATAGTGACACGATAATTCAATATTTTGTATATTCTAATGTACCTAATTTGAATATTTTTCCTGATGATAGTGTAAATAATGATAATGGTCAATATTGGGGCTTCAAAACTGCATATGATGTTCCTAGTTATGTAGCTTCTCCTGTTGGACCTGCTACAACTGATACTACTTATTGGGATGCTTCAGATAATAGATGCCATCAAATTGTTATGTATTTGACTGATATAGTAGTTTATTATTTGCATAGAAGTATAGCACCTAATAATATACCAGAACTCAGGTTAAAAGCATATGAATATGCAGTAAGTTGGTTAAAAATGGTTGCTAAGGGCACTGTAACACCAAATTTAGCTCAATTACAACCAAACCAGGGCTTAAAGTATCGTTTTGGAGGATCAGTTAAACGTGGTAATGCTTATTAATTATAAAAGGAAAGAAAATGGGAAAAATGAAGAAAAAGTCTTATAGAATGGAATTATTGAAGGAATTAGCAGAAAGAGTTGAATACTGGTCAACTAAAGATAGTAATTATATGAATGCTTATCTTGTTCTTCTACATTCTTTTTCACAACCAGAAGAAGAAACAAATAAAATAGCAGGTAATGAATAAATTTAACGATAGTTTAGGGGTATCAAGAGATCAATTAGCATTGGCACAGATTAAAAATGCTTTTATCTTCCCAAATATACCCAAACCAAACAAGGTTGGTGAAATACCTGGAACTAGTATGTTTAATAAAACTGCTGGTGGATCACATGATTTGGTAAAGAATCTTTCTAACCTCTTTATTCCTGTCCCACCAACGAGACAAGCAGAAGATCCAAATTCATGGAGAGAAGCTGTTGTTGAAGCCGAAAGATCTGTTATACCACACAGGGTAAAAATGCAGGAAATCTTTAGGGATACGAGTTTAAATGCTCATGTTTCTGCCTGTTTAATAAAAAGGAGAAATCTAACTCTACTTAGAAAATTTGCTCTTTGTGATCCTAGTGGTAATATTGATCAGGAATGGACAAATTATTTAAATAAAACTTGGTTCCGTAAATTTTTGGGTTATGCAATTGATGCTAGATTTTTTGGATATTCTTTAGTGAGTCTTGGAGACATTTATAAGAATGATTTTAATGATCTCACAATAATTAGGAGGGATAATATTAGTCCTGAAAGAGAACAAGTTGTTGGTGCACCATATCTATTGAATGGTATTTCTTGGAATGATGAGCCATTTAATCAATGGCATATTTGGATACCAACACCAACAGAACATGGTACAACATCATGTGGATTTGGTCTACTTTATCCAATTGCATTGATTGAGATCTATTTGAGGAACATGTATTCTGATAATACAGATTTTATGGAAATGTTTGCTGGACCTTATAGAGCATTATTTATGGAAAATGCCAATAATGAGACAGAAAGATTCCAAGCAGAATCTGCCTTAAGAAATCAAGGTGCAATGGGATATGGTATTTTTGGAAAGGATGACAAACTAGAATACATGAGTAGCAGTGGATCGGGATATAAATCTTATGCAGACTTTGACCAAAGAATGGAAAAGAAAATATCGAAGATTATATTAGGACATTCTGATGCTATCGATTCAATTGCAGGTAAATTAGGAAGTGGACAAGGTGGTGGAGGTACTAAAGGAATGGATCATTCTCCACAGAAGGAAGCATTGATAGAAACCATGTCATCTGATGCCAATTTCATTACACCAATTATTAATAATCAGCTCTTAACAAGAGTTAGATATCATGGAATTAATATTCCTGAAAATTTGGAGTTTAGATTCTTAAATGACGAAGAAGAATGGGATATTACCAGACAGAAGAATGAGACAAATCTTCTATTAGCACAAATTTCACAATATTCTGCTAGTGGAGGTTTAGAAGTAGATCCTCAGTATTTTGAAGAAACAACTGGCATAAAAGTGACTAAAAAGATAGCAAAATAAAATATAAAGGAAAGAAAATGAACAAATTTCAAGAAAAGTATGGCTCATCTGAGTATGAGATTACAGGAAACCCAGCAATTGATATGACTGGTGCATGTATTACATTTTATAGGAATAGAAAATCAAAATTGAAATCTATTACCCTTAGGAATGACTATTATGAGATTTTCGAAGAATATATTAAATCGAGAGCGGAGGTTAAAGTCGGTGAAATATTTTCTTGGGAAGGTATTGATATTCTTACTTCTGAATTAGATTTGAATGAACCATTATATCCTGTATTTTATACAGAAGAAGAATTAAAAAATATGGAATAAGAATGTCGAAATTGGGATTTGATAAGGTTATTGGTAAAATGGAGGATGAACTAAAGAAAATTAGTGAGGAATTATCGGTTGAATCAAGAAACGAGTTCCTCACTAATTATGACACAAAAACATTCAATTCAACTAGTTGGCCACATAATATTAGTGAACAAAGAAAAACACCGACTGGTAATCTTAAATCAGCTCTAGAAAATTCCATAACTCAAGTGGACCAAAAAGGATTTAAAATAATTGTTAATAATCCATACGGTTCCTATTTAAATGAGGGAACTGAAAATATGGAGGCTAGAAAATTTGTCGGACAAACAGAAGAATTAACGAGAAAACAAATTAGTATTATAGAGGATAGTATTAATAAAATTTTCGAATAAGAATATATAAGACACCAATGGCTATTAATTACGTAACTAATATTAAAGAAGCATGTCAGGATGTTCTTAATAAATTGAGAACAATGACGGATGAAAGTGGAAATCTTTTATTCAATACTGTTTCTATGTATAATAACCAGGTTGAGAACCAAATTAAAAATAATTCTGGCTATAGTACACTTTTTCCAGCTGCTCTATTAGAAATTAAAGAAACTAGTTCTGAAAATTGGTTGACACAAAGTAGTACTATGGATATTCGTCTGATTGTACATCTTTATCATCAACAATTAGATGGTTATTTAACTGGTGATAATTTGGATCAGAATTTTAATGTATTTTTATGGAAAACTTATATTAAAGGTAATTTCACAGGAATAAATATTGTTAACCTTACCACTTTACAATTTGATGAAGAAAAACAGGATCCTAATCATGGTAATGTCTATCATTTCCAGGTAATTTTTAAAAGTAAATTGGTCGATAATTCAGCTAATCCATTTATAAATGGTAAATATGCAATTAAAAAATCCGGTGATTGGAGAATTAATTCAACAGTGGTCTTTAAACATGGAGGTGCTCGTGGAATTGGATTTGATGCGATTGGTATAAACGATATTATCGGATAATAAAATAAATAACTAATGTCAAGATCGATAACACAAATTGAACAGGCTTTCATACAAAAAATACAAGCAGATCCTATATTAGGTCCTCTTTTAACGAGTACTAGTTCAACTGCCATTTGGAGATTATGGACTTATATAAATAGTGTAGGTCAAAGTACTAATGAACAATTATATGATCAGTTTCTTTTGAATACTGAATCGTTAATAGCTAATGGTGCTCCGATGACTGGTGCATGGTTGCAAAATCAGGTTTTTAATTGGCAATATTCTACTTCTGTACCACAAATAATTCAATTTAATACATCTACTTTTGCCCCATATTGGCCAACAGTGAATCCATCTTTAAGAATTGTATCAAGATGCTCAGTTCAACCATTTTTTTTGAATGAGGTAAATATTCTTACTGCTACAGGTTCAACCCCTGGACCATTAGATTCTTCACAATTGGCTGCTCTACAAGCATTTTTAAATATGATTGGAAGTCCAGGAATACAATATAATGCAATTAGTTTACCAGCAGATAGGATTTCATGTGCAGCTACTGTATATTTTCAAGGTGCTTACACATCTATTATTGCAACTAGTCTATTAAATGCATACAATAACTATCTTTCTAGTATTCCTTTCTCTGGCGTATTAAAAATCTCAGATTTAGAAATGGCATTAAGAAATGTAGCAGGTGTTAATGATGTTGAATTAAATAATGTAACTGCTAGACCTGAATATGTTTCTTTTATAGAGGCAGAAGTTCTAATTGGTAGTAATACACAATATTATACACAATGGAAAACAGTTGCAGGCTATTTAGTAGATGAAGATACATCAAGTCCATCAGGTAATGATTTTCTATCTTTAATAAATTTAGTAGCTCAATAATTATTATAAAATATGTACGAATTATATAATGTAGATGAATCTTTATTGGCTTCAGCGTTAACCCCTCCTAATAAAAGGATGGATGTATTTAATGCTTGGATGAAGGAACAGATGTCTGCTATACAAAGGAATAATAATTTACTGAATTATTATATTGCACAAACAGGTACAGATGCTTATGGCTCTGCTTCTGCATATAGTTCAGGAACTACCTATTCTCTTGGTGATATTGTTAGAGGAACATATTCTACTGGACAATCTATTTTTGAAAGTCAAACCGATGGTAATATTGGAAATTCTTTAACAGATACTATAAATTGGATACAAATAAATCCAACATTCATAGGATCTGTTGAAAGAATCAATTATAATTGTGGTAGAGTAATTTTTGAATGGGCATTAAATAAATTCTTTCATAGTACCTTTAAACAACCAGGATATACTGTTGGTTCACCTGGAATTATCTGGGACACAAGAAAATCCGATATTTACATTACAACTAATTCCGCTACTGTTCCTTTAATGTATATAACATCAGATGACGGAACAACATATACAACATTTTCAAAGTCTAGTTCTACCGGTTGGATTAGTCCTGATGATACACCAAGTTTTTTTAGTGCATCTCAATATGTCATTCATGTAAAAAGTACTGTCTATTCAACTATAACAGGAGGAGATAATACAATTAGGCAATTCGCGGATAAATATTCTCCAATAGGATTAAAATATTCTATAGTAACATATTAAAATATAAAACAAAAAATGAGAAAATACGATACAACCTCCATTACAGCAACTTCACAAGCTCCTCTTAAAACAGGAACATTGAATCATTTACAGTTAGCTTATCAAGAGGTATTTAATGCTATTTTAACAGGTATACAATCCCCTATTGCAAGTGGAGCTACTGTTATTCTTTATGGTTGTGCAAAAAGTGTTGTAGGTTTAAATACAACTATTAGTGCTGGTGCTATATGGGATCCAACAACTAAAGAGGTTTATTTATGTACATCATCAACTTTTGTTAATCCAACAGTGGGACAAGTAGTAATTGGTAAAATTAATACTGCATATTACAATTCATCAACTGGAGCAGGAATTACAGCAGATCCTACTAAGTTTATTGATTCTAGTACACATAATATACACCAAATCAGAACAGTGTATTGGTTAGCCGGAACTACGGGTAGTGGTGATATTTCAGATTATGATGAATGTCAATCATTTAGTCCTGGTGTTACTTGGGAAACATTATATCCAACAATACTTAATGTTCCAACTTTAGTATCACAAAATGCTTTTACTGCTTGGTCTAATCTTCCACTAGCTACTGGATGGACTAGTGCTATATTAGCATCTTATAGAAAAGATGGTTCTGGTAGAGTTTATTTAAGAGGAACTATAAGAGGAAGTGGATCAGTATCTGGTGGTGCTATTGCTACATTACCTTCTGGTTTTAGACCCTCAGTTACCCAATATTTTCCTTGTTTGTTAGAAGACACTAACACTAGTACTTTTTATACTGCATCAGTAGCAATTGGAAGTATTACTGGTGAAATGATATTAGCTGATATTACAATACCGATAGCATCTGGCTGGAGATTATCATTAGATCCAATAATTTTCTTAAATTTCTAAAAAATAAAGAGATATATATGCTTTGTATGACTAATACTAATACTATTAAAAATTTCTATAATGACGATGATTATATCTATTGTGTAAATCCAATGGATTCGGAACCTATTATGTTTTTAGTAGGTGGGGTAGGAGATGTTATTGATGGAAATAGATTTGCTAAAGAATTATATTCATTAGTAGCTAAAAATCCATCTAAAATTTGTATTTATATTAATTCGACTGGTGGATCTGTTATAGATGGAATGAGTATTTATTCTGCTATAGTCGATTCTAAAATTGAGATAGATACATATAATATTGGTGTTGCTCTTTCGATTTCTGCTATCATATTTTTATCAGGTAAAAAAAGAATAATGTTAGATTATTCTAGACTTATGTTTCATTCACCTTATAATGAGGATGGATCTGTTGATGAAGGATTAGCGGAGATAAAGGAATCATTAATTACAATGATTGCTGGTGATAAAACTAAAGAGAAAGAAGTTGAATTAATGCTCAATAAAGAGACTTGGTTAAATCCTGAAGAAGCATTATCAGTTGGATTTGCTACTGAAATAAAACCAACTTCTGAGAATAGGAAAAGATCAATGGATGATAAAACGGAGATAGAATTAAAATATAACTTCGCTTCTTTGATAATGAATAGATTCGTTGACGAAGAAAAAAATAAAAAAGAGAAAACAAATATGAAAAGGACTTCAAAAAAGAATTCCGCAGAAATCTCAACTACAACAAAGGTTCCTGTGTTAAAAAATGAAACTACTGAAGAATTAGAAGAACAACTTGAGACTCTCGAAGAAAAAATCGAGCGTCAGGAACTTAATGATTCTGTTGAAGAAGAAATAATGAATGATGACTGTAATACAAGTTATTCTGATGATGAAATGACATCATATTCTGACGATGATAAATCGAAAATTATCATGGATCTTCAGAACGAATTAAAAGTTATTAAGGATGAATTAAAAGAGCTTAAATTGCTTAAGAATAAAGCTGAAGTAGAAGCACTTAATTCAAAAATTAATAATATGTTAGATGGTTTTGTAAAAGCTGGTAAAATCTCTGGTGATACCGAATCTTTAGCAGATTGGAGAGCATCAGCACAAGACAATTATGATTTTACAGTAAGATTGATAAATAGATTACCTGTAACAAAATCTGCAGTTAGTTTTGAGGTTAAAAACAATTCAAAAATTGAATCTGTTGGAAATGGTAATTCAGTAGCTTTGAGAATGAAAGAATTACAGGATAAAGCAAAAGGAAAAGTAAAATAGTAAAGATATATACTAAGTAATATAATAAAATAAACAATTATGACGGGAGCTTTAGTAATTACAGACCAGAACTACGCTGGTGAAGCAGCATCAGTAATGATTACTCGTGCTGTAGTTAATATGGATACAGTAGAAAAGGGTGCGATATACATTATAGATGGTATTAAGAAAGCATTCAGAATGCCAAGATTAGAAGTTGCAGGATTTATGCAACATAGGTCAGCAACCCCTATATCCGCTGGTACTATTACCGTAGATGGTAATCTTTTAGAACCTAAGGATTACATGGTTTACCTGGAATTCAACCCAAGGGATTTTGAACAACACTGGTATGCTTATCAGTTATCTGAAATGTTGTTAGATCGTTCTCTTCCACAAACTGCAGAATCATTTTTGATTTATCAGCTTTCTAAGAGGGTAAATGAATTTAACGAAAATCAAATCTGGAGAGGTAGAATCGCATATGATCCAGCAAATGGTGGATTGGATCCTACATCTAAGGGTGCACCTGCAACTGATGCTCAGTTCATGTATTTTGACGGTTTAATCGTTAAACTTTTAAATGATGCTGGTACATTAGCAGTTAGCTCACCTGCAACTCTTGTAGCTTCTGGCGCAACTGGTGGACAGGAAAATATCCTTGATGCACTTAAGAGAGTATTATATACTGTTCCTAATGCATTAGTTGACAAGAAAGGTCCAGAAGGTGTTAAATTCCTTATGAACATTACAACTAAAAGGATTTACGATACAGCTTTAGTATCTCTTACTTACAAAGATACACAAACTGTTGATAGTTCAATCTCTAGGTATCAAGGTTATGAAGTACTTTCTTTAGCAGGTCTTCCAGATAATACTATTATCGCAGCTAAGGCAATGCCTGATACTGATTCTGCTTTCTGGTTAGGTCTTAACTCTAAAGAAGATGAGCAAACAGTTAAATTGCAGTATCTTCAGAATAACTCAGAACTTTGGTTCTTGAAAATGTTGCTAAAAGCTGCTGTACAGTTTGCATTTAGTGATCAAATCGTTCTTTATACCACTATCACAGCGTAATCGAAAACGAAATAAAATAAAAAAAATCAAAAGATGCCAAATTCTTATATCACATCAGGAAAAAATCAGGATATCACTGGTAGAGTATTAACCTACGACTACCAGGATTTCACTGATGCCGCTACAATCGCGGTAACTGCTTCTCAGTTTCACACAGTTTGTAAAATAGAAGCAATTACAGGTAATACTACAATTACTTGTAATACAACTAATACTTTTGGTATTGGTTCAGAGTTGGTAGTTTTAATAACACCAGCTATTACTAGCCCTGCAAGTACTTTCACAGTTACAGCAGGAACAGGTTTTAAAGCAGTAGGAACAGCATCTATCACTGGTGCAAAACATGCAGTAGGTAAATTCTACTTCGATGGTTCTTATTGGGTAGGTAGTTTCGCAGTTTCAGCATCCTAATTGGATGTTGAAACTCTATTTAATAAATAGAGATAAAAACAAAAAATGAGACAATTAAAAAGACAATCGCGCGAGGGTTCGAAGACGTTAGACCTCACACCATTTGGATTACAGCATTTAGCTGATTTTTTAGATAATCCAAAAGCTTTACATATAGAGACCATTTATTTTACAGGAAATGGTAATTATTTTCTAAATGCTTTTGAATGGAAAGGAAAAATTTATTCAAGGCTTGATTTTGAAACAGTACCAATGCCAGGAGTAATACCTATTAAATATGTTCGTCAAAAAATAGGTCTGGAGGAAAATTTGATAGTAGAAAGTTTAGATGCGGGTCAAATCGTTGATTTGGTTTTTGAATGGAGAGAAAATTATGCTAAATGTGTAACTGAGATTGATCCTGACACTAAAATATCTAGAACTAAATGGATTAATGATCCAGAAAAGCAAATCAAAGGACTGGATAAAAAAATCGAGAAAGCTAAGAAATCCACAAAAGTACTTTCTCTAAAGGAGAAAGTTAAATTACAAAATAAAATAGTATAATCATGTCATTAAAACCAATACAATTTATACTGGGCCAGGGTGGAATTGGCTCACCGATTCCAGGAGCAGACTTTATTTCTGGGTATAATATTTATACCAGTTCGATACCATCAGGATTTGTATCTGGTGTTACAAAATCTGTTTTCTCTCTTACTCAGGCTGAATCTCTAGGTATAACAAATACATATAGTGATGAAACTGCTGCAACAGGAGAAGTAATTATAGGTCATAAAGGATCTACAGGAGATAAAATCACAATAACTGTTACTGAACCTGGTATTAATGGTACATCTACTGTTGTTACTTTATGTGTGTACACTCAGACATCAGCTGATACAACTAATGCTCTTTTCACTGCATCTGTAGCTGCTTTAATCAATGCAGGTACACCAACTCATGGCTATAGTGCAACAGTTGGTACTGGTGGATCTCCAGCTACTGATACAATTACAATAACTGCAAGAAAAGGAACAGGTATTAGTTTAAATACTGGTACACCGCTTGCAAGAACTGTTACTGGTACAATTACAGCTACTTTAGTACAATTTAGTGGTGGTGCTTATTCTCAAACAGCAATTTGGCATTATCAAGTTAAGGAATATTTTAGAATGCAACCTTCTGGTAAACTTTGGATAACTTTTAATGCTATTCCTGGTAGTTATACATTTACTGATCTTAATTCTGCACAAGTACAAGCAAATGGTGAAATTCGTCAATTTATGATTTTTTCTCCAAATGGTACATCTACTTCTAATATCAATGCTGATTTGGATGCTATTCAAAGTGTTTGTCAAACAATGTTTAGTAATTATACACCTGCATCTGTTATTTATTGTCCTAACATTTTTGCAATCTCTGATCTATCAACTTTAACAAATACTAGATTAAGATCTGATAATTATGTTTCTTGTTTTATCGGACAAGATGGTGGTGGTTTAGGCGCTACACTTTCTTTAACTTCTGGAATAAGTGTACCAGCAATGGGTGCTTGTTTAGGATCTGTAGCTTTAGCTGCTGTTGAACAAGATATCGCATGGGTAGGTAAATTTAACGTTTCTAATGGATCTGAAGATGAAGTAGTAGCTTTTGCTAATGGAACTCTTTGGTATAATGTAACTGCAAATCTTCAAACACAAATAGATTCTTACGGATATATTTTCTTGATGAAGAAACAGGGTATTACTGGTAGTTATTTTAATGATTCCCACACTGCTATAGCACTTACATCTGATTATGCATATATCGAAAGAAATAGAACAATCGGAAAAGCACAAAGGATCGTTTATTCAGCGTATACTCCATTAGAAAACAGTCCACTTTATTTGAATCAGGATGGTACATTAAATATTAGTACAATTAACATCTTTAAAGATGCTGTTGCACCATCTTTAAATCAAATGGTATCAAACGGTGAAATTTCTGCATATAATGTAGTAATAGATCCAACACAAAATGTACAGTCAACTTCTACTATTAATATTACAATCCAAATAGTAATGGTCGGTGTAGCTCGTAACATAGTCGTGACGCTCGGCTACATTATCTCTATTTAAGAGTAACTATGAAACTTCTAGCATTTCTTATACTATAATAGATATGCAAAAAGGAATAATTTATAAAATTGTAAATCCTAAAGGAAAGATTTATATAGGTAAAAGTAAAAGGTCTTTGGAAGAAAGATATCCATACGAAAGTTGTATAAAAAAAGGACAAAGAAAATTATACAATTCTGTTAAAAAATACGGTTGGGATAATCATATTAAGGAAGTAATAGAAGAAGTATCTTTTGAATTGTTAAACGAAAGAGAAGTATACTGGATTAATTTCTGTGATACTTATCGAAATGGCTTAAATTGTACTTTTGGTGGTGATGGAATGACAATAATGTCCGATGAAATGAAGGAGAAAATATCTAATTCATTGAAAGGAAAAAAAACAAAGCCATGTTCAGAAGAAACAAAAAAGAAAATTGCAGATTCACAAAAAGGTATTTCAAAACCGATGAGTGAAGAAACAAAAAAGAAAATAGGATTATCTTTGACTGGTAAATCTAATCCCTCTAAAACGAAAGGAATACCAAGAACAGAGGAAACTAAAAAAAGAATAAGTAGTTCTAATACAGGAAGAATCCTTTCAGAAGAAACGAAATTAAAAATCTCATCTTCACAAAAAGGAAGAATTGCTTGGAATAAAGGACTAAAAATAAAACAATATAATTAATATACTATGGCGCTGAATTTTATTCCCTTAATAAATGGACAAAGTTTCGATTGGGCTAATATCACATTAACCTTACTTGGTTCTCCTATGACACAGGTTACAAAGATAGATTATTCATCTAAACAAGATAAGAAAGATAATTATGGTTGGTATAATCAGCCTATAAGTCGTTCTTATGGTAATGTAACGTACAGTGGATCTATCGAGATGTATTTAGATACTTGGAGGTCAATCTGTCAGGCAGCACCAAATGGTGATCCACTTCAGATTCCTTGGTTCAATGTTTCCATTAATTATGGAAACTTCCAGCAATCAAATGTAATTAATTGTAGAGATGTATTATATAATGTTGAATTCTTGGACAACCCAATGAATGCTACACAAGGAGAAACAGGATTAAAAGTTACAATTCCTATTATCTTTAGTGGATTAGAAAGATTTATTTAAATAGAACAAAAAACCCTTAGAATTTTCTAAGGGTTTTTTGTTCTTAATCGTTTATTGGAAATTCTATTGGAGCATAAAGATCTGGTTCTTTTTCTTGTCTTTTCCTAATTTCTCTTTTATATGTAATTTCTTTACAATAGGAATCATAATTTTCCATTCTGTCTAATATTTGTAGATTTGATCCATTATAATTTCCAAATTTCGAATATTTTTTTATTTTCTTTATCCATTTTCCGTCTCTTTCAACGTAATATTCCCGAAAACACTCATCAACTTGATAAACATAGGTTGCATTTTCATCTTTTAATTTGTCCGAATTTAAATTACCATTTTCATTACTTTTATAATGTTTAATCCATTTATTTTTTAAATTCATTCGTTCGTCCTTCAATGTTTTCTCATTTTCACTTACTTCTTCTAATATTTCCAATTTATGAGCAGCTTTTCCATATTTTTCGATACTCTTTCTAAGAAGTTTTCCCGTGGCTTCTGCATGTCTTAATCTATTTCTAGACATTGGTTCATCTAATCCAATTCCAATTACCCCTACATAAACTTTATCTTCTGGATTTCTAAGTAAAAAAACTACTAATTTTTTCATAAAGCATCTTTTATTTTTTTTGCAACTCCTGCAACCTCGTAATATTCATAAAGAACAAAATTTTTAATACATTCATCTAATGCACTTGGCCATTCATCCCTTTTCATAATAAATTCGACAATCTCATCTGGTTTCTCTAATTGAAATATTCGAGCTTCGTCAAAATCGCATTCAACACAATACATTATGTGCCACAATATTTCAAAAGTTATTGTTAGATCTATATTTTCCAACATTTCTTCGAAGTCGGAATATAAGAATTTTTTAGGTGGTCTTTCATATTTTCTTTTAGCCATAGGATTTATAAATTATTGAAATTTTCTAGATTCATATAAGGCCAAGATCTTAATTTGCTAATTGGCGATAAATTACCAATTTTTATTCCTTTCTTAATTAAGGCTTCACCTAAAATTTTATATTCAGAATCTATTGTATCTATTCTATTTACTAATGCATGTTTTCCTAAAAAATCAACACCGATTAAACCGATTTTTTTGAATCCCATTTGGTAAGCAATAATTATTGCCATATAAGGCGAATTTGCAGTGAAATCTATTTGCCCAATATTATCTATTCGTACTTGATTAAGTTCGCCTAAATTAAAAGTAATCACCGGTTTCGAGCATTTTAGATTGAGATGAGATAGAAGATAATCGGAAGATGTTGTTTCTATGAAATGATACCTACCATTTATGAAAGTTTGTTCTTCGTTAACACATAAAAGATATTTAGTATTTAAATATTTATTAACATCGTTTACTCCGAATAGTACGGATTTAGTATCCTGTTCAAATGTTAAGATACTTGGCCCACATCCACAAATTATACACGCTTCATTATTGTGTATCCCTACTAGATCCTTGTATTCCATTTTCTTTATTTTTATTCTTTAACTTTCTGGTCTCAGCAATTTTCTCTTTGTTTTTCTCCCTATACTTTTTTACTGCTGCTGATTGCATCAATTTTTTCTTTTCACTTCCCTCACATTCTAAATTTTTAATAAAATCTATGTATTCGCTTCTATTAGAATACTTTTCTATAACATAGTATCTTAAATCATTAAGAATGTCTTTATAATTTTTAAACTGTTCCATGCTAATATATTTATCTAATTTATTTTAGCATGGAACAGTTTAATTATTTCTGTTTTTAATAATTTTTCTTTTTAGTATTCTCTTCAGCCCAAAGTGCTCTAGTATTTAAAAAATGAAATAATGAGGTAACTTCAGCTACATCTCTTCCTGAAGAAGGAGAAATAATATGATCGATATTCCAACATCCTTTTTTTCTTCCATAATTAGACCAATTCATACCTGGTGCCCAAGTTGATTCTATATAAGTGATATAATCATTATAAGGAAGACCAATAATCCAATTTAATTTTGAAGTAGCTTTATAACCACCATTTTTTCTATGTGCTTGAAATAATCTTCTAATATTTATTTCTAATCTATACAAAGGATCCTTTTTAATTTTATCTAATTTGTATTTGTTTTGATAATCAAGAATCTGTTTCATGTGATTCCTGTTATATTCTCTCATTTGAGCAAGTCTTGCTTCTGTGTTTTCTCTTTTCATTTTCTTTAGTTATTTGATATCTCGTAATGGATATGTAGTATATATCTTAAACATATCCGATTTCCCACAATAAAATGAAACTATTTTCAAAATATTTTGAAATTAAAAAATTGGTTTGATCTATAATAAATATAATATTTCTGAAGGACGCTAATACACAAAGACACCAGCTTCAGATCTTAGATATGCCAATACTGGGGGACATTACTAAATTGGCAGTCGTGGTATTAATAGTTCAGGAGCGATAAGGTAATTGGGAAATTAGATATTCCTAACAGTGGCTGAACCAGATGATTAAGACTAATTGTTAATCGTCCGAACGAACTCAAATTATACGAGAAAGAAATTGTTCGAGATAACCATACGATAAGTTAATATACAATATTAGCTATCGTATGGGATCTCTCTTGGTATCACTTCACAAATCTTAATAACCGAGAAAGATTCTAGTTATTCATTAGAAATCCTAATTGAATTAAATAGTTAAACAAAATATTAAAATATCTAAACAAAACTATTTAAACTTTTCAGAATGAAGAGAGATATATACTTCATATCACTATGACTATGACAACATTCATTCTATTATCAATAATAATCTCTGGATTTTTTACAGGGAGAAAATTAGCTAAATCATACTATGGAAAGTAAAAAAATATACAAAGGTGAAGAATTAAGAATTTTATTAAAATCAGGAATTCAAAAATTATCTGATGTAGTTAGTTCAACAATGGGTCCTTATGGAAAGAATGTTATTCTTAATTCAAGAGGAAATAAACCATTAATTACTAAAGATGGTAAAAATATTTGTCAAGCCTTTTCTTTGGAGGATCCAATCGAAAATCTAGCTGCAGAATTTGTTAAAGAAGCATCTAATAAAACGGAGATGGAAGCAGGTGATAATTCATCTACTACCGTTCTTTTAGCATCTGAATTATTTAATTCTGCAGAAGAATGGATTAAGAGAGGAAGTAATAATATTGACATTAAGGCAGGAATTTTAGCAGCCAAGGATTATCTTATTAATCAGATAATTGCTCAGTCTAGAATAGTAGAAACCCCTGAAGAATTACAATTAATAGCTAAAATAACATCAAATAACAATAGGGAGATATCAGATCTTATTTATGATACTTATAAAGAAATTGGATTAAATGGTAATATTAATGTTCAAAAAACAGAAAATGATAAGACCTATAGTGTAATTAAAAAAGGATTTGTAATTGATAAGGGATATTCAGATCCCATTTTTATTAACGAAGAAGGTAAAAAAGAATTTAGGGGAAAGAATGGAGGATTAATACTTCTATGTTCTGGGGGATTAACATTAAATGAAGCTATGCCCCTAATACAAAAGGCAAAGGATGATAAAAAATGGTTATTAATTGTGGGAGATAATATCGATCCTCAACTAATAACATTATTTAAAATGAACAAAAAGGAATTGAATTTTTGTATTATTAATGCACCGGGATTCGATAAGCACACAATGGACATTTATAATGATTGTTCTTCATTTATTGGTGGAAAAATAATTAATACAAATATGATTCTTGGAGTTGCACAGGAAATTACAATTAAAGAAAATGAAACGATTCTAATTCAAGGAGCGGGAACAGATGAAGAAGTAAAGGAAAGAATTTCTATTTTGAAGTCACAATTAGATCCAAATCGACCTAGATTCCATGATATTATGATCAATGAAAGAATAAGTAAACTTTCAGGAGCACTAGCAATTATTTATGTTGGTGGAAAAAGTAGGATTGAAAAACAAGAAACTTTTGACCTAATAGAAGATTCAGTAAAAGCATGTAGATCAGCAGTAGAAGAGGGATTTATTCCTGGCGGAGGATATTTATTAAAATCGATTGAAATCTATATTCAATCAGATAATATAGATTTTATGAAGGGTGTAGATGCAGTTAGATCAATTCAAGAATGCCAAATTAGAAAAATTTGTGAAAATGCAAATCTAACAAAGAAAGAGATTAATGAAATTTGTAATTCAGATCTAGTTTATAATGTTAAAACAAAAGAGTTTAAAACACCAATTGAAACAGATGTATTAGATACAACAAAATCTTTAAGATGTGCAATTGAAAATTCAGTATCAACAATATCAACATTAATACTTTCTGAATCATTATTAAATTAATTCCAGATTGAGTAGAGATATATAAGTAATATAACCAAAAGAAAATGTATAATAACACTAAATTTACTACAGTAGAAGAAGCACAAGAATTCGTAGACAAAAAAGCAGAAGAACTTACACCAACAATCGGTTCGAAAGTTTATCCAATTCTGTTTGTTGAGAATGAAGAACCATTAGATATTGCCTATGGATTCCTAAAAACACCAATGCGTAAAACAAAAATGGTAGCATTGGAAATGATACAAAGGGGTGAAACAATGAGTGCAGGAGAATACCTTCTTAAATCATGTTTAATTCCAAGTGAAAGTGATCCAAGAATAGGTTCAGAAGATCCAAATTGGGATTCAATTAATATTGGTGCTTTCGGAAGTGTAACAAAAGTTGTAGATTTCAAGGTCGATATCGCAAAAAAAAAATAACAAAAGATTCTCCAGCTGAAATACGAATAATTAGCTGGTTAAGATTCTATCATTATTTTAATACTGTGGATCCTGAAGATATGGACGATGAAGAATTATGGGACAGATGGTCACAACTTGAATATTGTTTAATAAGTCTAGGAAAAATAGAGGAGCCAAAAAAACAAATTAAAGGTACACCACCACCAATAATACAATCTGCACCATCTAAACAAATTATTGCAAAAGGTAATAAGAGTCTTATTAGAAAAAAAAGATAGACCCATATTACCTTTTGCAATTTTTAATAACCCATCTAATAATTAGAAAAATAATAATAAAACCAGAAATAAATAAAATCGTCATTTTTTTATTTTTTTATGTTTACAATATAAAGGATTTTATATCTTTAGTTCATATAACTATTTATGTGAATTGAAGGTATAATCAGTTTTAATAGGAGGAGCATTTTTATACTTTTCATATTCGTCTAATTCTGCCTTATCCATTTTGTTAGACAAAACATTATAAATACCTTTTGGTATTTCGAAGAGTGCTTTAAAGCAAGATCTAAGAGTGTAGAAAATGATTAATGCCGATACTATAATTATTATTAAAATCATGATTTTTATTTTTATTTTTATAAAAGTAATCATTTTTGTCTGTAAATAAAAATTATAATCTTTAAGATTTTGTTAAAGATTATTAAGAATTAAAACTTGAATATATATGCTATGCCAAATATAGAATACACCCTTACGCTGAATGATATGATGTCAGCTAAATTAAAAGGAATAGAAAGTAATCTTGATTCACTCGAAAAAAAACTATCCAAATTAAGTGGAGGTAAATTTGGAGGTGAATTAAAAACAGCATCTATTGCAGCTGGTACTGCTTTTGGTATGACTGCATTTTCTTTTATTGAGAAAGGTGCAAAATTGTTGGTTGATTTTGGTAAAGATGTAATAGAGAAAGGTAAAACCCAAAGTTTAAATAGAAGTGATATTAATCTATTAGCAAGAGGTGCTGGCCCTCAATTATTTAAAGAATTACAGGCATACGCAGGAAATAGTTTATTCGGTCCAAAAGTATTCGAAAATGCGAAGCAAATGTTGGGGTTTGGTTTTGCACCAAAGGATATTATGCCGACAATTAAAGCATTAGGTGATATTTCTGGAGGTAATGAGGAAAAAATGGGTAGACTTACCTATGCACTTAGTGAATTAAATGCAGGGGATATTACAAAAAGGCATCTTAGACAATTAATGCAATCTGGTTTACCAAGTGCTGATCTTGCTAAGGAAATGCATATGACCAACAAAGAACTTTTAAAAGCCTTTCATGACCAAACAATTACTGGTGATAAAATTAAGGATGCTGTTATCAAATTAGCTAACGATCCAGAATCAAGATTTTATAACAGAATGAAGCAATTAATGTCTACACCTGCTGGTAAATTACAACAGCTCTTAACAAACGTTGATCTTTTTAAAGCATCACTTGGTGAAAAAGCATTAGGTACAACTGGATTTGCAAATCTTTTCAATACTATTGATAGATTATTTAATAAGAGTCCAGAATTTATGGATAAATTAGTTCAAGTATTCTCAGATGTCTTCGATCTTTTAAATAGGATGATGCTTAAACTTGAAACATTCGTTAATAGTGGTGGCCTAGATAAATTGATAGCAAGCCTTGGATACATTGTTAATAATTTTGAAGATCTAGCAATTTTGTTTGGTGGTATTGCTGGACTTTCTAGTGTTGCTGGTGGTGCAGGTATAGGTGCAGTATCTGGATTTTTACTTCCTGTTACATTAGCAGGCATTACAACAGAAGCAATCAACCTTTTAGGTACTTCTTTTGGATGGTTTGGACGTAAAAATGATGGTAATAAATCTTTATGGGATCTTTTAGAAACGTCTGACTGGTCGATTACACCAGAGGGTTTGTTACAGAGAGGTGTAAATGTGAATGGTAAATCTGTTAGTAATCCTTCTAGTGAATACGATCAGAATTATAATTTACTTCTAAAAGCTAAGAAAGATTATGGTGGTATTGATAATATACGTTGGGATCCTAATAAATCTGGTTTCCCAATGCCAATGGATCAATATTTAGAGGAGCAAAAAAGATTTAATGAGAATTTTGTTGGTAAGGATCTTTTCCCTGGCTTACCTATGTTTGGAAAAACCTATGGATTAAGACAACAATTTGCTATACCAGGTAAAGGTGTAAATGGGGTAGGAACTCCAGTAACAACACCTGATGCATCTACTAATGTTCATGGTATGAGAAATACCCAAATATATGTTACAATTAACGGAGGATTCGGTAATTTTACTGTAGAAACTGCTAATGCCCAAACATTCTTAGAACCGGCAAATAAAGCTTATTTACGTAATGCTATAACTGATTTACTTATAGAGAGTCTCGCAGACGCGGAAAATACAGTAGCAAGCAAAAATAACTAAAATTATGACCACAAGATTTATTATACCTGATACAAAAACAGATCCACAAGTAAACGAAGTAATTACATATAGTATTTCTTCTTCTGAACGAATTTCACAAGAAGCAGCAACAGAAAAAGTTCAAGATTCTATATTTAAAATCGGGGTAGAAAGTACAAAATTACAAGGATATGTCGATAGAGACGTTGATGGTGGAGGTGCATTTTCAACATCAACCAATATGTTTGGTGTACCTTACGTTGGACAAATTATACTTTGTCCTGGTGGTCAATCAACATATAATAATAATGACAAAAGTAAAATTATAGAAATTCCTGAAGTATCTATTTCTACCTGTATTATTACAATCAATAATAACAAAAATATTGTTAAAACACCATTAGTTGGACGGGATGGAACAGTAAAAACATATATGGCTGCAGGGGATTTTGATATTCAAATAAATGCAATACTTGTCGCATCAGATGATCCATTATTTTTAGGAAATTATAATGGTGTTTATCCCTATAATATAGTAACAGATTTAATTTCAATTTGTGAAGCACCCTGTTATATTAGAATAGCATCAGATTATTTACAAATGTTTGGTGTTGATTATCTAGTTATTGAAAGTTATGAAATATCACAAAAAGAAGGATCTTATTCACAACAGGAAGTATCTTTAAAATGTATTTCAGATAGTCCAAATATTTATAACATGTTTATATAATGCTACAAGCGGTAACATATTTTAGAGTAGAACAATGTGGTAAAGCACCAATAGATCCAAAAGATCCTAATAAAATTACTAATCCAAGGAAGGGTATATTTTATTTTAGTACAGCAGAGAATATTAGTATAAACAAATCAGTTGATGACCTTATTCAAACTGCTACTATTACAATACCAAGAAGATTTAGGATACTACCAATTGGATTTTTTCCTAATGATGATAGAGGATCTGAATTAATACAAAATTCAAATAATCCCTTTAATTCTAAAGCAGATTCCTTATCTGTTAATAATGAGGAAATTCCACAAGGTAATATAATTTATACCAGATATGGGTTTAATGAAAATATAACGTTTATTAATCCAGAAAATAATGACATTAATGCTTTAAGTATAATTGATAATTGGGCACCTTTATTTCAAAGGGGTGACATGATCACTATCTGGACTGGCTATTATATCGATTCTACAGATCCTGCTGATACAAATGGTAAGAAATTAAAATTATATCAGCAATACTATGGGTATATCTCCTCAATAAATNCTGGTGAAAAGATAGTTATTGAATTGGAAGATTTCATGTGGTATTTTAAACAACTTAGAATACCTAATGGACTTTATAATAGTTCTCCGAAATTTGGGCAAACTCTTTATACGTATAAGGGATTAACCAATTATGTGATTAGTTTAATTAATAATAAATATCAAATTAAATCTATTAATGAAGTTGTAAATAAAACAGGAGACTCATTTGATAAGAATTATCTTAATGGTCTAATATTATATTTTTTAAACGAATCACAAAATGATGATTTATTAAAAGATAAAGGAGTATTTCCCCTTTCTTGGATAAAAGGTGAACAAAAGATTAAAGGAAAAAATGTAGTACCTGCTAAAACTATTTATAAACCAGTTATATCAATTACCAATAATGCTTTAAGAACATCTGGCCTATTAGATTTAAATAATAACCCATCATTCTTTAATCTTTTGGAAACAATCAAAGATAAATTTCATTCTAATATTTATTTTTTACAACAGAGTTTATCTGAAAATTGGAAACTTTCAACGGAAAATAATAAGGATTTAACATTTGGTATTGTTGGTATACCGTATTGTACAAATGGGGATAATAATTATACATCCCCATGGGTCGGAAATTATCTCAATCTTGGCTATGACCCATATGTACCGATTAATATTTATAATCCTCAGGTTTATAATTTTTATTTAAATGGACCAAATTGTAATGTAATTTCATATAATTTAAATTGGAAAAGAAGAGATGACTTCCAATTGTCAGCATTAATAAAATCTACTCATATTGATAATTATGCAAAGGAAGATGGATCTGGTGTTGCTACAACAGTATCTGGTGTTTCTAAAAAGAAAGCTAAAGCACATGCAGTAATAGTTGGAGATATTGGAGGATCCGTTGTAACATATTTTTATTCTGGATCTGTAAAAAGGGATTCTAATGGTGAATTAGAAGGCACATTAGCTAATGGGGGTACTCTTAAAAAAGGAACATTCCTTGAAGAAATGGCATCTTATGGTAATAATCAATTGAATAAAGTACACTATGAAGGATATTATGGATCCATTAGAACATTTGGATATCCATTTGTTAATATAGGAGATGTAGTTAATATACAAGACCCAAACTATCCAGAGAGAAATGGATACTATAAGGTTAAAAGAGTTAATTATAGTATGTCTATGGATGTAGGATTGGAACAAGAAATATATTTACACTATAGAGTTGCTACTAATAATGGACAATTATTAAGGGATTCTTCAGGAAATGTTATATCTGATGGTTTTAAATACCCAGTCTATTATTTGAATAAAAAATATATTTTACCATGAATAAATTAGGAAATCTAATAAGAGGAATAGCAGGACAATATAATAAAGATCCTATACAAGTTAAATTATGTCAGGTACTTACGGATGCTGAATGTTCTGGTGAATTTAATTATTTAGTAGGAAGAACTAATACATATAGTCCAGAAAATGTATCTGTTGCTGTAAAAATATTAACGGATAATTCTTCTAATGATGGTGATGATATTTCTACTATTATCCCCGATGTTCATTTAATGTGTGGTATTGCTGATGGACCAATAACAGTACCAGCACAGGGGTCAAATATTATGGTTGGATTTTCAATTTTTAATGAACCATTTATTTTACAGTATTCTGAAATTGCAGCATATCAATCAACATCTAAGGACACTAAAACCAATCAATTACATCTAGAAGCTAATAGTGCATCTCAAAAATATTCATATGTTGCACAATTAGATACGGATAACTCTACATTTTTAAAAGGGTCATTTAAGTCGTATGATTCCTCTCCTGATAAAGGATTACAAGAAGAATTAATAATTGATGGGAATCTAGTAGCAGGAACAGCAATTACAGGAAATAACTATTCGATAATAACTGGAACGGGTACAACAAAAGTTACAAACCCTACCCCAGGAGAAATTAAAGTAACAACTGATGCAGATCATGTAGATAATATAACATCCCAATACATACAAACACCATTGGGCTTTACTTTTAAAAATTCTGGTGGTGGTAATCTTGCATATTTAATGTTTGATATTTTAAATCTATTACAACAAGTACAAGCACCTCCTGGTACAGCGGGTGGACCATTAATATTACTTGCACCTCTTACATTAGAGAGTGGTGGTGTAATTCCAGCTGGCCCAATAAATCTAACACAACTATCATTAAATCTAAATAAAATAATATTACCGTAAGGGAGATATATATTAAGGAATAATATTATAAAAATGGCTGAAAAAACAAGGGCACAATTAGAATCAAAATTTATTACAGGATATGTTCCTACACAAGGAGATTTCGCAGATGTTTTTGATTCAACTTGGGTTAAATTAGATGACGGACCAACAATATCTGGTAGTTCTGGTAGTTCTGGTGCCAATGGTAGCTCAGGATCTAGTGGAGTTAGTGGTAGTTCAGGATCTAGTGGATCTAGTGGAGTTAGTGGTAGCTCAGGATCTAGTGGAGTTAGTATAACTGGGGATCAAGGAGATAAAGGGGGATTAAGATACTATTTTGATATTTCTACTTCAGCTGGTGTTAGATTTCATGGTTCATTAAGGTTTGATGCTGCTGCTTTTAATGCGATAGCTAATATTTATATTAATGTATTAGATGTTAATGGTATAAATTTAAATAACTATATTAGTACATGGGGGAATTCATCTAGTACAGTTAAAGGTACTTTAATTATAAAAGAAAATTCTAATTCATTATCAACTATTTGTATTTTTTCAGTATTAGCAACTAGTAATAATACAACCTATTATACTTTATCTGTAACACCATTAAGTGGAAGTATACCATTAAATACTGATTCTTTAGTTGTAGAATTTATACCTACTGGAGATCAAGGTAATGGTAATGGAATATGGTCAATAAATGCAATAACATCATCAACATATGATCTTGTTAGAAATGATGCTGGTAAGTTACTTACGTTCAATACAGTATCAGGAACAGCATTAAGTATTCCAAATACAGTGACTTTTACAGTTGGTACTAGTATTAAATTAATGACATTAGGTAATGGGGTAATTAATATTACTGCTGCTAGTGGGGTCACTTTAAATTGTGCTGGTGCAACTATTGTTAATAGCTTATATAAAACAGGAATCTTAACTCTAGTAGATACTAATAGTTGGGTATTAGAAATAATTTAAAATTATGGCAACAAGAAATGATTTTTTATTGACGAGTTGGAATGGAGATTTGTCCATAATAAATGGGGATCTTGTTACTGGTGACTCAAACAATCAGGCAGTACATGATCTTTTAAATGATCCAAAAGGTTATTGGAAAGAATTTCCTTCTGTTGGCCTTGGTTTAATAAATTTACAAAATGGAAATTTTAATAATATGGTTTTAAAATCTAATATTTCAAACCAATTAAAATCAGACGGATATCATATAAATTCTTTGGTTGTTAAATATAATCAAGGAACAGATACTGTAGATATTATACCTAATGTAAGCATTTAATATGACAATACAAGTAAAAGAGAATCAAAACATATGGGATGTATGTTTACAAATATACGGAAACTATAATCAAATAATAAGTTTTTTAAACTTAAATAATTTGAATATGGAATCTGTTTTAACTTACGGACAAATCCTAACATATCCTGATGGGATTGTTATAGGAAGTAATCCATATACAACTAATGAAGGGCTATATAATTAAAAAATATGACAATATCAAATACAGGTTATTATTCTTACGTATCAATCGTACCAATAAAGGCTAAATTTAATGATTCAAGATCAAGTACAAAGATTAGTATTTCTTCTGTTAGTGATAACATGATTGATAGGGCTATTATTTCTTATTCATTAATAATGCCTCAAGTTGATGAAGTTAGGGATGAATCTGACAATATTACAGTTTATGGAATTAGTGAACAGGTATCAATGAATGGAGCTGCTGAATTAGTAGGATCTGATTATATTTCTTGGGGTACAGATGGTGATTATCCATATACATACCTAATGAGAATATTAGAACTTACAGAAAATTAAAAAAGGGATGTAGAAACATCCCTTATAAGAAAATGAAAAATATATCGAGTTATTTATCTAAATTTTATTCGTTATCAATTTTTTTCTCACGATCAATTCTTCTATTTCTTAAATAATTCATAAGAGAAAAGAAAAATCCGCCCAATGCACATAATATACAAACTATATTTGATATATTTGCTAGATTTTCAGAAATACAGAAAAAAGAGAAGATCTTTGTAAAAAAAGACATAATAAATAGAGTCATAGAATTAGTAGGATTATCGTGCATATATTATTAATTTTTTTGGATAAAGTATATATTCATTATGCTGGTTTAAATCCAGCTATAGCTGAAGCTGAAGAGTTACCTGATGCATAGGTCCAAGTAGGAGCAACCGCAGTTGCTGTTGTTTGTATTTGATATGCTATACCTCCGCCATAACTGGTTAGTGTTCCTTTAGCAACATATCCTGCAGTCCATCCTCCAGTTGGTATTGTTAATACACTATTATTACCTCCACTATTAATAGAGGTCACAAGAATCTCATTATTTACTGTTGGTGTGGAAAAACTCCCCGATGGACATGGACTAATTGTGGTAGGGAAAGATGTTATACTTTGTGCAAATATTGTTACCCCATTAACCCCTGCTGTTCCATCCAATGGTGACGAAGCAGCCGTACCAGAAATTGCAAGCACACTAATGGTTGCTTGAGCCGAAGTACCTGAAGCTGGAGTTACTGTAAATACGTGAGTTGATGATGTATTAGGTGCATTACAATAATAGAAAGTATTTCTTTGATACCCACTATTAGAAACATTCCTAATAACAGTCCATGTATTACTTGAACTACCTGTTGAATCTGTTAATGTCCAATCTGCTACACCTGCTCCTGAAACAGAAACCACAATTAATGATGCGCCACTAGTATTTATATTACCTGTAATAGTTTTTACATTATTAGATGCACTTGCACATTGTGCACCACCACTAGCAATTACTTGAATTCCTCTATTAACTGCATATTGTAATACCCCTGGTATACATTGTCCAAACATATTTGTTTATTTTATATTTTATTTTAAGCGATAAGATCTCCTAATAAATACCACTGATTTGTTCCGGTCTTAATTAAAGTAGCTGCAACATATTGTGCACCGATACTAAGATTTCCTGCTTTAGAATTTATTGTAGCAGCACCAGAAGATCCACTAATTGTCACTTTACCAGTACCAATCTGTAGTATATCAATATGGGTACCAGTTGGGAACGCAACAGATGTATTAGCAGGGACCAAAATATATGCTGATGTTCCACTATTTACTGTAACCAATTTTCCATCATCACCTAAAACTAAAGTATAGGTTCCAACTTGTGCATTAATAGTTTGATCTATTGATTGAGTAGATCCTGAGGAACCAGCAGTACCACTAGATCCTGCACTACCACTAGAACCGGAAGTACCAGGAGCACCATTAGTTCCTGAACTACCAGCTGAGCCAGAACTTCCACTTGTACCAGGAGCCCCATTAGATCCTGAACTTCCCGAACTTCCTGATGAACCACTAGAGCCAGAACTACCCTTAGTTCCGGAACTTCCACTTGTACCAGGAGCACCATTAGCACCTGAACTTCCTGATGAGCCAGAGCTTCCACTAACCCCACTAGATCCTGAGCTACCATTAGCACCAGAACTTCCTGCTGAGCCAGAGCTTCCACTTGTGCCTGGAGCACCATTAACACCTGAACTTCCAGCACTACCACTAGAGCCGGATGGATTGTATATTGCTAAAAATAATTGATGTCCGCTAGAAAAATTAGAAGATCCTGTTCCTCCTGAATTAATTAATGTCACAGGAACTGTCCAATAACTATTTGATAGACCTGGATTTATATCAGTAGGAGCTCCATTGATCATCCATGTTTGATAATTGGATGAATTATTTCTATCTTGAACAATTATAATTTGGCCAACTACTAATAATGATAAAAATATATCAATATCCAAATTATCATCAGTTAAATGGCTAATATTAATTTGTGAAGAACTTATTTGTGATGAATTATTCCAAAGAATATGTCCAGATAATGGATCACCTGATGTTATTGATGTTTTAGCAAGATATAACCATAAATTAGTTGATTGACCATTAACACCACTCGATCCGGCAGAACCAGATGTACCGGGAGCACCTGTAGCACCATTAGTTCCTGAGCTTCCTGCGGAACCAGAAGTACCGGGAGCACCTGTAGCACCATTAGTTCCTGAGCTTCCGGCAGAACCAGAAGTACCAGTAGCACCATTAGTTCCTGAGCTTCCTGAACTACCTGCTGAACCAGATGATCCATTTATACCACTAGATCCTGATGTACCATCACCACCAGCTGCACCATCAAGATTAGTAATCCAAGATGAAAATGAACCACTTCCATCTATAGAATCAATTCTTATTACAAGAACTCCAGTAGATCTATTATAACTTATTGTTGTTCCATGTATTGCATTACCAAAAGTTGCAGAGACCTGTATAAATTGATTGGTTGTATATTCAAGATCTACAGTAGTATTAACTGTTAAACTTGCACCAATAATTAAAGTACTAAGATTGAATGTGTCAGTAGAATTACCCCTATATTTTGGTGTTAAACCACTTGAACCAGCACTACCACTAGATCCAGCAGATCCACTAACACCTGAAGATCCAGCAGATCCACTAACACCACTAGACCCAGCACTACCACTAAATCCACTTGAACCAGCAGATCCACTTGTACCAGAAGTAATACCAGGAGCTGATGTGCCACTAGATCCACTAGTACCAGAATTACCAACTTGTAAATAAACTAAACTAATTAAATCTGTAACACTAGGAGCTGCACCTGCAACAAATTGAACAGGTATAACATAAAATGGTCCATGATTTGATACATCACCAACAATATTCCAAATTGAATACGGTGGTTTTGAAGCATCCGTTTCAGCCATTAATATTTGTCCTCTAGGAGAACTTGTACTATCGCTCCAATGGCTAAGAAAATTATCACATAAATTACCATTTACATCTTTTATATTGATATAGAAATTAGCTACAGAATTGGGATCAGAACTATCGAATCTTAATGAACCATTGGTAGAAACACCAGGAGATGTAGAACCATCATAGAAATAAGAAAGACCAGCGGAAAATGGGGTAGCTCCAGAAGAGCCTGAACTTCCGGTTGTTCCGCTAGATCCAGAAAGACCTGAACTTCCAGAAGAACCAGCAGGAATATGATCATCTTTGAGATTAAAAAAACTTTGAAATAAATTATCATAATCTGATTCGGTAGGTATATACCCCGTCCTCCAGAGATCATATAATTCTTGTCTTGTTAGTTGCATAGTATATATATTCGTTATTTTACAATCTCTTCTGCAGGAGGATTATTTTCCGGAACTACTTCATCTTTCGAAACTTCCTCTGCTATCGGATCTGGACGACTTTTCCTATATCCTAAAAGACCTACTCCTAGAGTGGTAAATAAAAGAGATTGACTAATTATATTAGAATCCTTGATTATTGTGCCATATCCGAAACAAAGGGCACCAATTGTAGATATGAGAACCCCCATTGTTCCACTTCCTGACGTCTTTCCATTATTATTAGACAGCATTTCAGGTAAACTAAATTTATTAATATCCATAAAATTAATTAGATTTATTGTATTTATCTCAGAATGGGTAGAATATTTTATGAAATTTATTAATTGGTTTGTGATATAACTTGAATATATACAATATATTAATAAAACAAACAAAATGGAAAATAGAGGAATAAAAATCGAAAAAAGTTTAAACAAAGAAGATAATTTACCAAAATTTAAAATTATCTCTGAAGAAGATCTTGAGGATGATGAAATAATAGACATTTTAAAAAAATGTAGAAATTATTTATCCCCCTTAGAAATATTATTTGCTATAGAAAATAGTGACTATATGAAAGAAATTAATTTATATTATTTGGAATATAGGGACAGAATTTTTAAATATAAGCATATTGTTGATGAAGTTACATTTGATGGTATAATTCAATATTTTATAAAAAACGAGGATTATGATTTAATAAAATATGTTAATGAAATAAAAAAGGAATATAAATTAAAAGGAATAATATAAAACAAACAAAATGGAAAAGAAATCACGAGCTAAATCGTATCAAATAATCGATGGAAAAAAAGTAACAAGTGAATCCCGTAAAGCACAAATGAGGGAATACCAAAGAGCTAATATGAAAGCTCTATTGGAATATCAAAACGAATATAAAAGAAAAAATAAAATAAAAGATCCAATTCGTATCTTAGAAAGAGATCTAAAACTATCATTATCTCGTTATATAAGAAAACAAATCGAATGGTCTACAAACAGTAGAATGTGTTTCCTGATAAAATTATCATATCCTGATTTCATTAAAAAATTAGAATCACAATTTAAAAAAGGAATGACTATCGAAAATTATGGTAGAGGAAGGGGAAATTGGCACTTCAATTTTATTGTACCTTGCTCAACCGCTACTTCTTTTGAAGAACTAATAAAATTATTTCATTGGAGCAATATCGAACCAATGTGGAACTAAAAATAGATATATACATTAATATAATATAAAGAAAATGACAAAAACAGAAAAACTAAACGAGAAAATCCCTTTTATAATAGAGGAATCCTTAATTAAGGAAATTTTTAATAAATTAGAAATTTCTAATGATCCTTATTTGGATTATCTTGATCACAATAAAATTATTATTGATGATTTTGAAAAAATGGTTTTTTACCTGGATGGAGATCTTGAATGGTATAAACAAAATTGTCCTATGCATGTTAAACCCAATCAAACAATCGAATCTTTTATTTTTGAAAGTTTTATTACAAAAATAAAAGGGGAAATAGAAAGAGAGAGATTTAAAGGTAAAGAGTATTTTTATTATGGTGATTTAAAAGACATAATGGAATTTTATTATTTAAATGGAAATATTCATCTTTTTATAAAAAGAATTATCAAAAAAAATTCCATCTAAAACACAGAAATAAAAAGATATAGACATTAATATAATATAAAGAAAATGACAAAAACTAATAATGCAAAAAAGAAAGAAAAAGAGAAAGCTAAAAAATTAGCATCAAAAATTAAAAAATTAGAATGTTTTAATGAATTAGGTATTAAATCTAATTCATTTTATGATTATCTAGTTGTTGAAAACATGAATGAAACATTAAGTGGTTTTAAAAAGAAAGATTTTGAAGGGATAACTCCATTTTTTAGTCTTGAAAATTTTTTTATGAAGCAAATGTTTGAAAATATGGGTCGAATATCAGATGAAAAAATATTAATAACTTATTTTTTAAAAAATACACAATATGAATTGAAGGAAGGAAGTTATAATAAAATTGATTGGAGTAAATTCTTTTATTCTTTTGATTCTGATATCTCTTTAACATATAAAGACGAAAACCTTATATTTAAAATAAGTAATGTTTATTATGAATAGTTATGAAATTTCATCTAAAATATAAAAATAAAAAGATATATACATTGTCTCTTTATCAGATTATTGGGGAATAATTAAAATAAAGAGACAATATAGATCCTAAAGCTCGCCACTAAAGGATTTTAAAAAAGGTATTCCCCTGAATACCAAGCACTAATAGAGAGTTTTGGCGAGCTTTATTCTATTAGTGCTTTTTTTTTATTAAAGGGGAAATATAAATAAGCTTGCCAAAATGGAACCTAAATTGTTAAAAGAAAAATGGACTAAATTATCTCATGAGATATTAGAAGATGTTAGAATACCAGAAAAATATAGATTAGAAATATCTGCCCTCTACGGAATTATTTATAATGGATCTAAGCAATATGGTTATTGCTCATTTACACAAGAATATCTTGGTAGTAAAATATTTAGGGACAGACAATATGTCGGAAGATTATTAAAAGCTATGGATGAATTATGTTATATTCATATTGAATCTATTAAATTAAATAACACAGGATCAGTTAAAACTCAAACAAAAATCACTGTTTTAGATAAGAAAATAATGAAAAAAACAAAAGCTGTGACGTCGCTGCCGACGACGAACAACGTCGCTGCCGACGACGAACAACGTCCGTCGCAGCGACGTATAAATAGAATAATTAAAAAGAATAATAAAGAGACTATAGAGAATTCTTTTTTAAATTCAATTGAAGAAAATACTAAAGAAGAAAAATTCTTTCCTAATTCAATTCGTAATATAGTTAATGAAATTGTTCCTAATATCAATAATGAAGGACAAATTCTTTCTACAGTATTTGGTAAAGGATTTAATAAATGGAGTGAAGATCTTTATGATGTTTAATATCAGGTTTAGCTCGTTCAGCCCACGAGGGGCGTCACTCGTTTAGGAACAGTCACTACGTTCGAGCAAAAAGTACAGAAGTCGATTACTTAAGAATGTTTATAATCAATAGAATGTTTCGTAACACTTGTTCTTTCACTCGCTACTGCACGCAAACAATAAAGTAATATCTTTCTTTAGACTTACAATTACCGCCGCCTAAACTAACAATAAACAATAGAATAATATTAACAATAAAATTATAAAAAAATGAATGGATATCTATACAGACATATACGTGTCGATACAAACGAAGTATTCTATATTGGAATTGGAGGATTTCATAAAACCGAACCTGAATTTTCATATAGAAGGGCTTATCAAAAAATTAGTAGAAGCCCTTTTTGGAAAAATATTGTTCATAAAACTAATTATGAAGTAGAAATAGTATTAGAAAATCTTACTCACGAAGAATCCTGTGAAAAAGAACGGGAATTTATTAAATTATATGGACGGAAAGATTTAGGTACGGGCTCATTAGTTAATATGACTGATGGCGGTGAAGGAGTAGTTGGTAGAATATTGTCAGATGAAACTCGTAAGAAATTGAGTGAAGCCAACAAAGGTAGAAATCCTTCTGATGAAACTCGTAAGAAATTGAGTGAAGCCAAAAAAATTGATTGGACTAAACGTCGTTTGGATAAGATAAATAATCAATGTATTTCAAACTCAGACTCGCAGGAATCTACCAAATCTTAAATAAAAGGACTGATCAATACTACATTGGGATGTCTACTGATATATTTTCTAGATGGGGATCACACTTCACAGATATTGGTATAAAAATTCATTCATCACCACTATTCATGAATCTTTGGCAAACAACACCAATAACAGAATGGGAATTTAAAGTATTGGAAGTTGTTTGCCTAAAAGATTTTACTAAAAATTCCGCTCTAAAAGGTAAAGCTCTAAAGAAATCATTTAAAAGACTTCTTTTAGATCGTGAAAAATACCATATGAGTCAATATTCCATCCAACTAGCACTCAATAAATCAAACAAATGGTTTAAAAAGGATTAAAACCACCTCATTAAAAAATCCCTTTGTTGAAATCCTGTAATTGTAACACGGAATTTATTTTCTTGTGGCTTATCAAACCAGCATTTAATATAATTATTAGATCTATAAAATGCTAAAGAATCGTTAATGTTAACAAAAATTAACGTATCAACTCCAATTTTTTCACCATTTGCATTATATTTGGCCCATTTAATATGTTTACCAAGATCTTTGTATAAATCTGGATAATAATGTATCCATAATGTAGAATTATTACCATCAATTAATGAGACTTGTGTATTAATACTATCAAATTTTATATACAAATATAAGCACTTTTTTCTGAATAAAATAATTCTTTTTGTTAAGAATTCATTAAAGTATTTATGACAATATTAAAAATAGAATTTCCTAATAACTATTTAAAAAAGATTAACATTTTCTTAACATTTTAGTCAGTAAATTTTTATTACTTTTATTTAAATTTTAAAATATATGACTATTCATGACATTTCAAACAGAATCAAGGATTTTTATAATACAGTAGAAATAGATAAGGAAGGAATTCTAAACGTCAACAATTTCCAACGTCTCCACGTAATTGACAGGTGGAAGTTCGAAAAGATAATACAAGAATTTATTGATGAATCCATTCCAAAATCTCCTAAATGGAGCTACGAACTTAAAAAAAATCTCTAAATGAGATAAATACTCCTATATGGAATTAAACTATAAAATAGGAGATCTAGTAGCAATTCACAATATCATCGGATATAAAATATCCGAAGCATTACACCCTTTCTATAGATTAACACCTAATCTTGATTTGTATCCAGACACATTAGACTACTTTATATGTAATTTTACAATTCATACATCAAACATAAAACCCGATATACAATTTAGGCCATTACATGCACGTAACAATTGATTACTTGCTCACTACAACACACAGACACCCAATCTAATATTATACATCATTCAATGAAACTAAGCAATAAAGGCTATGAATTTATCACAAAATTCGAAGGCATAAAAAACGATGCATATCTTGATTCCGTTAAAATACCCTCAATAGGTATTGGATTCATAAAAGTAAATGGGGTTCCTGTAAAAATGGGAGATCATCTCACAAATGATCAAATTAAGACAGAATTTTTCATCCAAATATTTAAATATGAAACAGCAGTCAACCTATTCGTCAAAAGTCCACTCACACAAAATCAATTCGACTCATTAGTAAGCTTCTCCTATAATTTAGGAACTAATGCTCTTAAAGAATCCTCACTACTCAAAAAAATTAATACAAATCCTAAAGACCCCTCCATTCATTCTGAATTTCTAAAATGGTCACGAGCAGGTGGTAAAATAGTTCAAGGCCTACTCAATCGTAGAACTGCAGAAGCCGATCTTTTCTTCACTCCATAAAGGGACCACTTTTTCACTCCATTACAACAATCTACATATATACAATAGAAAAAGACAATAAAAATATATGTATGTATAACTATCATCCCCTAAACTACAATCTATCACCATGGTCAGGTAAAGAAGAATATACAGGAAGATCTATCACAATCAATCCTCCAATCATATGGGAACCAGCAGATGAACTAGATCTATCCTGGATAGAAGACGGAACAATCACCGAATTAGATATTAATTCAATAGACTTCTTTATAAAGTTATTCGAACCTATCAAGTAATCTAGGCCATCAAATCATCTAAATTCATATCAAATTGAGAGATAACCGAAATTATAGACGAAATTGTCTATTATATAAGACGTTTTGTACATTTTTGTCAATTATATAGAACGTCTCACAATCTTATTGTAAATTAATGGATTCTCACAAACCATTCAAAATCAATCGATTAAGGTCTGAAATATGAGATAGCTTAGTCCGGTGCGGCTGTTCATTAGTCTCGGAACCCATCCAACCAGACCTTGGAAACCACCCAAAAGCCAGGCCGTATTAGAGTACTCAGTCTTTAGTCCCCCTAAAACCTCATCTTCTAGATCACCCCTTCAAAAAAGGAGTAATTTAGCACTTTCCATATAATCTTGGAAAAACCTTGATGTTTAGTCCCCCTAAAACCTCATCTTTCATCTTACCCCTTCAA
>JGI24890J29729_1000282_pt1 | contig 36902 bp, 36 predicted proteins | sample FreactcultureFD7_FD_29729 | JGI IMG/M metagenome (IMG submission 29729)
GAAGCCAAACTCATGGCAAAGATTGAGTTTCTTAATAAAGAACTCAATGAGTTAAAGGAAACCCTACGCTTCCAGAGGGGAGACATTTGGGACATGGAGGAACATCTATCTGATCTCCAAATGCGTAATGGTATTATTCTTACCATTCTCATCCTAGCATCCCTGGCCGTTTTAATCACCTACTTCATCAAATGACAATTAAATATTGCAGTTGCGGAGGGTACAAAGGAGAAGTTCCAGAGTATCATTCTTGCGAATACGTCAAGGCTAGGAATCTCTTAATTGATGATGCCGAGGCACAAGCCAAAGCAATCTCAAGAACCGAGAATGGCAAGTTAGACTTCCTCAAGTATAACTATAATTTCAGTAAGATCATGCATAAGTACGCAATAGAAGCTAAAATTTATGATCTCTAAAGAAGCCCAAGCCTATTGGGATGGAGAACATATCCGCTATCTTACTGAAGGGAATCAACCCCCTTCAGTTGAGGATCGGGTAAAGGAAGCCTTCGATGCAGGAGTACGATCAATTCAGCGATCCTATTCCAACCTAGATGTAGTAGGTAATTCTAAATGCGGAATCAATTTTCCTAAGAAATGAGTGATCAATTTGACTTTGACTTCTCACCTATTGAAGAGGAAATCTTTGATGATATTCAATCAAGGTTTCTCCGCTTCCATAACAATAACCCTCATGTCTATAGCAACCTTGTTGTTCTAGCTAGGCAGTTCCGAGAGAAGCGTAGTGATGCCATCATTGGTATCCAGATGCTCTTTGAGGTTCTCCGCTGGAACTACTGGCTCAATACAGATAGCGACGAGCAATTCAAGTTTCCAAACGCATTTGCCGCTGGATACTCAAGATTGATAATGAAGAATGAATCTGATTTACAAGGCATCTTCAAGCTATGCAAATCAACCTTTGACGAGGAATAATGAGCACCAACGAAACACCACGCACAGATGCCTGCCCTCATTGCGGATGCCCACTAGCTAATTGTGAAGTGGAATATATGTCTTGCTTTCCGTGTATGAGTAAAAATAAATCGGCCCAGAAAAATCCTCGTACCAATTCAATATGGCATAATTGGTGGCCCACTAGGTCAGCCGAGGTCGAGCATATCAAGAAACTCCTCAAAGACATCCCAACGGTGCATATCAACACGCTCCGAGGAAACATAGCCACTCTCTCATGGGATGCGTATGAGCATATCATCGGCCCTCCCCCGTGCAGGGAACGAGCCGAGAAAGCAGAGGCCGAGGTTGAGAGGCTGAAAGCTAAACTATCCAGAACCATAGAAATTGCGGATGAGTTTTGGAAAAATCAAAAGCAAGCAGTTCTTGTTTATCATCAAGAATTGGCCGACGAACTCGACCAAATCAAAAAGAGAATTTGTGGAGATTAACCCAATTATTCACCGCATTATACCCAAACAAATTGATCGCCAATAATTAACAGATTGGTTAATTATACCTGATTGGGTTTACAAAACCTTGCCATTTGTGAAAGGTTATGTAGAGTTTGTAAAACTCCGCTTTAATTAAAACGCACTCTACAATAGGTTGCAGTAGAGTACAATTTATGTGTAATTTTTGATGATGGATATAAAAATGCCTCAACACATTGAACAAGTCGTAATTAAAAAACTTGTTCCATATGCTCGTAATAGTAGAACGCATAGTGATCTACAGATCAGTCAGATAGCAGCATCAATTCAGGAGTTTGGATTTACCAACCCAGTATTGATTACTAATGAGTGTGATATCATTGCTGGCCACGGAAGGGTACTAGCGGCCAAGAAGCTAGGATTTGATACCGTTCCATGCATTAAGTTGGATCATCTTACCGAGACTCAACGCAAAGCATATGTGATTGCAGACAATCAACTAGCGCTCAATGCCGGATGGGACTTTGATGTTTTAGCAGTAGAAATTGATGAGCTTAATGATGCCAAATACGATATTTCATTGCTGTCATTCACTAATGAACAATTGGCAGATATGATCGGTTCTGCTGAAGAACCTCCTGAAATTGAGCCAGAAAAGCCAAAAAAGGATTCAGAAACCGTGATATGTCCTAAGTGTCATCATAAATTCGTTAACTAATTTTTAACTTGATACCCATGCGTAAATAAAGCATAACCAAACATTGTGGCTAAACCAATTAACGGCATGATCCCTCCCGGAGGGTGGCATTACTTCCAAGGAGATGTTCGCTTGGACTCATGGTCCTTGCCTGAATTGTATAAGGTAGTTCAAAACTACCGAGCAGAGAATGCACTCCCTTCCGGGGATGTTGAAGGAGATGTTAATGAACAGATTTGCGGCAGGCATCCTCACTATTGCCACGGCGTTGATAATCTGACGATCAATGTAGTCAGCATTAATCCATCAACGGCAGTTGAGGAACTCATGAATGACATTCAGACATGGGCTAAAAATCTTTTGGGAAGTAATAAACCTTATAGTTTGGTTGATGACGCTGAAGCTGCTCGTCGTGCTAGGATCTGTTTGCATTGTCCAAAGAATGCCAACTGGCGTGGAGGATGTGGTCCATGTATCAATAGTACTGACCGTCTTTGTGCAAGCGTTAGGCAGGCTAGGGATATAGCTGATACTCCAATCCTTGGAGGATGCCATATACTTCGTCACGACAATCGATCTGCCGTATTCCTAGAGAAAGATTTGTTTAACGCTAAAGCTGAACTTCCAAGCGAGTGCTGGATCAAGTAATTTATTATGGCCGCTGATATCAAACCATTACCTCCAAAGATCACGGATCAGTTTGTTCACAAGTCTCCAAAGATTGTAGATCCACACGATCGTCCAAGGGTTTTGGATCTCAAGGTTGAGCAGGCAACAACTTCTACTAATGATACTGTTGATCCTCAGACGCTGAAGGTTCGCCGAATGTTTGTGGATGCTCGTCAGGCACACTCTGCCTATCGTCGCCTCAAACAACAGAACGTGGAGCGTAATCGTAAGAATCAATTGATTCAAAAGAAGCTCAACAATGAGCCTCCATATAGCCTCAAGAAGTTAGAGAGCATGGGTCAGAACTGGAGGAGCAATCGCCCTACAGGATTTATCTCAACAATGATTAGTCGTATTCAGCCTCCATTCCGCGAGGTCATTGACACTGCTCCGACTCTTACATTTTCAAAGTACCCATCCGAGAGTGCTGATTCTGAAAACAAGACAAAGGTCTTTCGTGAAGAGGTCACAAAGTGTATCCGCGGATGGAAGGGTCATGATGATCTTCTAGCCCAAACTACTCACGAGAATACTACATTTGGGTTCTGCGGATGGGTATGGGATGATATGCGTGATTGGAAGCCAGAATTCCTTCGCCAAGATTATACCTTCTTCTCCATTGAGACTCCTCATGATGTCAACGCAACGCCAATTTGGGCACGTAAGCGTAGGTATCAGATTGCTGAGCTTCTCCCTATCCTTGAAAGACCAGAGATCTCAATGCTTGCAGGATGGAATATCAATAACCTTGTCAAAGCAATCAACAATGCCATCCCTGCAGGACGGACACTTGATGCTGATGATGATGCTCGTAGGTATGAGGATTGGATTCGTGAAGGATCCTATGGAGCTTCTTATGAGAATGATGCCAAGTATGTAGAGCTTGGTGAGCTTTGTGTAAGGGAACCTCATGGCAAAATCAGTAGGTTTGTCTTTGATGACAAGTCTGGCGATGAGATCTGCACTCAATTGGATCGTTACAACAAGATGACGGATTGCATCAACCTATTCTCAGTTGAGATAGGATCCGGCAATCTCATGTCATCCCGCGGCGCTGGTCGTGACTTGTACAATACTCACGTTGCCATTGAGAAAGCTCGCAACCTAGTCATTGATAATACCTACATCAAGGGATTACTGATGCTAAAGAAGGGTCCTAATGCTCGTACTGACTCTGCTCCATTGTCCGTAGCGCATCCAATTGCTTATGTCTCTGAAGGCTATGAGGTAATTCCTCAACAGATGCCAGCTGATGTGGATGATTTCCTCAAACTTGATCAGTTTATTTCTGGCCTGGCCGAGATTCAGGTAGGAACATTCTTGCCCGGACAAGTTACAGACTCAAACCAAGGTCAAAAAAGAACTGCATCTGAAGTAAATCGTGTTGCAGCCATTGAAAACCAACTCCGTCAGGGAATTCTGATGCGTTGGAGCAAGCAATACACGGCAGGAATTGAGCGTATGCAGCGTGGAATTTGCCATCCAGAGCATATCAAGGCTGCTGGATCCATCTATTCCATGCTTCAAGTTGTCAGACTCAAGGAACCTAATGCAATTTGGGCAAGGCGAGAGGTCGTAGACGCATTTGATCAGTCTGGAATTGAACTTCCGGGATTCCTTGTTCCATTTGAAGTGCATGAACATCTTGATGAGGACGCAATTCATTGCTGTCTGACCATGATGGAGCGAAACCTTCCTCCTGCAGACATTTTACTCATGGCATTCTCTCCTGCTTCTGAGCTTCTGCCGGACACAACGTCTGCTGATAGCCAAATCTTTGACATGGTGGTTCAGCGTTATGCCGGAAACCCAAATATTAACCAAGATGAGCTTACCAAGATGGATATTTCATCAAAGGTAGGTGAAGCAAAGGCAAATCAGCTTGTTCTTCCAAAGGATCAAGTTGAAGCCAATGCTATTGAGGCAACACGTCAGCAGATTATTGAGCTTCAATCAATCATGGCAGGTCAGGATGTGCCTACCTCTCCTAGAGACAATGACATGATTCATTTGCAGACAATGGCACAGAAGCTCTTGCCAGTAATTGAGAATGCTCCTCAAGGATCGTTGCCACCAGAGATGGTTCAACCTTTGTCTAAAGCGCTTCAACACTTTGGAAGTCATATTGGCCAGGCCCATCAAAAGGGTGGAGACAAGAAAATGCTTTCTCAGTATGAGCAGGCAGCAAAGAAAGCAGTAGCTCATTTGACTGCAGGCCATGAAAAGTCTCCTATGCCAGATATGTTCCCAGCGGCAGCCCATCATGGTGGAGGTCNCCCTCCTTCAACTGGCAGAATCAACCAATCTCAAATCAAAGCAGTAGGAAAAATTGAGGGAGAGATGGCGCCTAGTCAAACCGGCCATGTCCAAAGTGTTTCTACTCCTCCACGACCAGTAACAGCAGCGTAACAACTAACCAACTAAAACTATGGGCGGCCTTGCAACAACTCCTCCACAAAACAACGGATTACAAGTCAAAGGTATGATTGGACCTGATGGTGTTCAACAAGATGTAAACATTGCCTCTACGATTCCAAACATGACTGACAATGTTGGAGGTTCACTACCTTATGAGCATCTAGAAAAGATGGAAACGGCACAAAAACTCCCTCACATGGAGAGCAATTTTAAGCCCATGCCATATGCAAAATTGGAATCAACTAACCCAAGAATGACTGCTCAACAACAAGCATACCAAAAGCAATTTGCAAAAGAAGACGCTCCATCTGCTGCATATGCGGCCGGCTTGAAGCGTCATCAAGAAATGGTTCAACCTGTAACTGCTGATGTATATCAGAAAACTTGGTCACAAGGTAATTATGGAACTATGAACGATCAGGGCGGTGGATCAACCAACAACTATGGTCGTGAGTTCTCAAAACCCGCCTCCCAAGAAGATGTCATTGAAATGGAAATCAGAAAGGCTGAACAACAATACCAATAAAATATGGCTTGGAATCCAAGTGATGCGGNGATGTTTAGAGAATATCTAAACAATAATAGACATAACCTAATTTCTCACTTGATGGAACTCACTCCATCTGTAGAAATAACCAATAATGCAAAGGTAGAAGGAGTTGCACTCCAAGGAGCTTTCAAAGAAGGCTACCAATCTGCCATTGCACTTATTCAACAACTATCAATACCACCAAATAGACAAGACGATGCCACTGCTGGTGGTTTCGCATCAATGTAATTTATGGAAAACACAAACACAGTACCTGAGTCAACGGCAGCCAATAATACATTCGGCGCTCCATCACTTGATGCAGATCAAGTATCGGCATCCACATTAGATCATCTTGATCAGATGTTGGACGCGGCAGAAGCAGAAGTAACTCATGTTGCTCCTGCATCACGAGTAGATCAGCAGACATTAGATTCATTGAATAGGATTACTGAAGCAAACCCTAATCCTATTAATCAGATTGAACCTGAACCTGTCGCTCCTAAACTCGTAGCTCCTGAACCAATTGCTGATCCAACTCCTGAACCTCAAGTTGATCTTAGTATTGATCCAGATATTGCTTCAATTAATCCACCTCAAAATATATCTGAAGCAAACCAAAACAATTGGAAGGCACTTCAGCAAAAGGCATCTGAATACAAGCAGCAAGCTGAACAAGCTGAAGTCCTCCGGCAGCAGCTAGAGCAATTAAAAAATGAATCGCAAACTAAAGTCATCCCTGAAGATTATGAGGAACTCAAGCAGTTCCGGGCAATCTTTGACACGCAAAACGATCCCAACTTCAAAAGCAAATACGATGCTCCTATCTCAACTGCCACGGAGAGCATCTATTCAATTTTACGAAAGAATGGCGCTCCTGATGAAGTCATCAAATCAATTGAAGAGGCAGGAGGTCCTGACAAAGTAAACCAAAATTGGTGGAAAACGCAGGCACTTGATAGACTCCCATTCACGGACGCAGAAAAGATCAAGCAGAACCTTGTTGCCATGTCAGATCTCAAAGAAGGTCGTGATAAAGAAATAAATGAGATGGCATCCAAACGCCCTGAGTACCTTGAAAAGCAGAAGACAGAACTAGTTGATAAGTTCTATAGCAATCACAAGGAGATGGAACAATATGCATCAGAGATTGCCAAAGACATTCCTTGGGCTTCCTACAAACGCATTGATGACTCCATGTCTCAACAAGAAAAGGTTGAGGCTGCCAAACATAACAATGCCGTAAGCGTTCTTCAGGAAAGGTTTACTGCTGCATTGTATCCAACAACTCCAAAGACACGAGCAGAAGTTGCTGCTGCCGCGGTCGCCAGTCATGTTCTTTCTGAACAACTACGATTGGAGCAGACAAGCAAAGCACAAATTCAAGCTGAACTTCAAAGGCTAACCAATGAAAACAATGCCTTGAAGAACGCTGGAAGAATTCCAAAAGCAAACCCAACTCCTCAAAATACATCTAGACCATACAATCAGGGAGATCGCATCAAAATGAATGCATCTGACGCTATTGACCTTGGTTTGGATGAAGCGTTGGGAATGTAATTTGTGGACGAACTAGCNATCGCATCTCTCAAGATCTCTGCACTTGAGAAGAAGACACTTGCAGCAGNAGCATCNGTCAATCCTTTTAGCACGGCACCATTGCCAATGTTGAGAGGAGGGAAACCAGTACANCCATCAAATAGATACCCACAACCACAACCTCAAATGCCTGAACCAATAGTGCCAGATCCAATTTTGCCACAACCAATCACTCAAACCGTGCAACCTATGGACATTGTGCAAGAAGTTGTACAAGACAAGCCAAAGAAGAAACCCGGAAAGCAGGCAAAAGAGCAAGTTAAGAACCCTATTGTGGAATCTAGAACTGCAGAGGGACTCCCATCCTATCGTTGTGAATTTGAAGGAAGGGATATTTTTGTGGCCTGGCCTTGGTACAAGTTCACAAACCCAGTTACCGCGGCAGTTAATGTGGCAATGGCACTTGACTTTGGCCGTGACAAGATTCGTTTTGATATGTCAATAGGTGATGCAAAGATTGAGCATTCTCGTAACCGACTAGCTCATAAGTTCCTTGAGACTGATGCTCGATGGATGCTGATGATTGATGATGATATCATCCCATCAATAGGTCGCCCTGCTTGGTTCAAGAATTGGGTTGCCGGAGCTAGGAATGTCAATGATGCTCCCTTGCAGAGGCACGTTCTACACAGGCTCATGGGCGCAGGAAAGACGCTTGTAGCAGGAGCTTACTTTGGCCGGCAAGAAGGAGGTCTATTAATGTGCGCCAATACAGCTTTGGCTACGCAAGCAAAATCATATGAAGATCGCGTAGTAGAAGTGGATTGGGTTGGCACTGGATGTATGCTAATCCATCGCCGAGTATTTGAAGACATTCGTGCAAAGTTCGGTGATTCTCTAAAAATAAATGTGCCGGACTATGACTATGATTACTTCCGACCATTTGATAGCGCCCGCGGAGAGGATGTTTCATTCTGTATCCGGGCAAAAGAAGCCGGCCATCAACCTCATATTGACCTTGGCATCCCTGTATTCCATGTAGGATTCAAAACATACTAAAATGAAAACAATATACTCATATTATCAATCATTCCCAAATGCTGACCAAAAAGAAGATTTTGCATGTTCAAATCTTTGGAAGGGATCATGGGAAAGGCACGGATGGAATGCCGTGATGCTGAACAAATCCCATGCTGCCACTAATCGTTTGTATCCTCGTTTGATGCAAAAGCTGATCAAGAGCTGCCTGCATGATCAAGAGTGTGCTAGGTACATCCGTTGGTGTGCATTATATGCAATTGGAGGAGGATGGATGTGCGATTACGATATTGCCAACCTTGGTTTTAGCCCAGAAGACGCTGACAAAGTTGAAAGTCAGTCTGACTTGAGCATTGTCAAAGGTGAGAATAGCTACTTGTTTTACGCTACAAAGGGCCAGGCCGAAGAAGTCATCAAGACTTTTACTGATAGGGATCTCAAGAATGGATTAAACCATAAATTAGAAAGCGAGATTCTTCCTAATGCCGGAGATCTAAAAGATATACTTTCAAAGGTATTCCATGCTGAATATGGGCAGGAATTGCCTCGCTCAAAGCAAATGGAGGAGTCTCTTACTTCTTAAAATATGTATGATCCTTTTACAAAAAGCATAAATGTTGTCCACACAGGACATATAGGAGATATCATTGCTTTTATTCCTGTATTTAGGATTATTAAAGGTACAAAATTGATTATAAAAGATGCTCCATACATGGAGCCAATGAGTGGCTTTAAGTATGATACAATAAAACCATTGCTAGAGAGTCAAGGAATTGAAGTGGCATTTAATGATAATTCCCATGTTGTAAATTATGATATGTCTGGATGGAGGGAGTGTTACAAAGATGATATTTCGCTAACAGATGCACAAGCCAGATACGCAAATGTAGTAAATAGATACAATGGTCATCTTGAAATAAATGAACCTTGGTTAAAAGTAGATAGTGATCCAAATACTAGCGGAAGGATAATATTTAACCGAACTCCTAGATATAGAAGTCCATATTTTTCTTGGGACAAAGTATACAAACACTTTGGGAAAAAAGCATTATTTATTGGAACAGAAAATGAATACAAAGAATTTTGTGATTTATTTGGAAACATTGAATACTACAAAACAGAAAGCTGTTTGGATGTAGCCAAAGCTATTCAAGGATCCGAATTCTTTGTTGGAAACCAATCAAGTTCTTTTTGGATAGCAGCTGGGCTTCGTAAACCATTACTGCAAGAAACTTGTGCGGTGCCAAATAGTATTATTAATTATGATGGCGCACATTATACAATTAATTGTGATGCTGACCTATCCGTAATATGAAAACACTTCTTTTTTGCACATCATATGCAGATTCAGACGATGCATGGAATGGACGCTATAAATCTTGGTATGATTATTATGTATCAGGAAAAGTAAAATATGATAAAATACTGATGTTTGATGATGGAAGTCCATTAATGCCATCATTCTGCTCATCACAAACAATTCATACTTTTGATACGCATTTAGGGAAACGTAATATCATAGATTACGATGGTTGGTATAGGAGTTTTGGAACTGCAATAAAATATGCCCAAAATAATGATTTTGATAAAATAGTCCATTGCGAAGCAGATGCATACCTTCTTACTGATAAAATTATAGACTTTGTAAACTCACTTGTGGCTGGATGGCATTGTTTTTGGTGTCCAAAACACAATATGCACGAATCAGCATTGCAAGTAATATGTAAAGATCAAATTCAATCATGCATTAATTTCACTAGCGAACCATACGACAAGTACAGGAATCAACCAATAGACTGCTTGTTCCCATACACGCATATTCACAAACAATTCACAGGAGACAGATACGGAGAATACGGAGGAGATTTTATACCAAATGGTTCTGATTATTCGTGCCAGACAAGTAGCAACATGATAAACAAATTCCAAAATGAACATTGAAGTAATGCTATCTATTACTGGCAATAGAGAAGCATCTTTCCGACAAATGGTTGAATTCCTTAATGGAATTAAAAACCCAATTATTGTTGAAACAGGATGCGCGAGGGTAGAAAACAATTTTGAAGGAGATGGTATGTCTACTTTGATTTTTGATGCTTATGTTGAAACAAATGGAGGAAATCTTTATTCAGTAGACATCAGCGAAGACTCTGTTGGTTTTGCCAAATCCAAAATTACTAGTGAAAAAACACAAATTGCTTGTGAAGATAGCGTTGGATTCCTTCACAAATTTGACCAACCAATTGATCTTCTATATCTGGACAGCTACGATTTAGATCCGACAAATCCTCATCCCTCATCAATGCACCACATTTATGAATTGCTTGCGGTTTCTAAATGCTTAAAAAAAGGAACAATGGTTGTTGTGGATGACAATTTGAACGATGAAATCGGAAAGGGAAAATACATTGCTGACTACTTTGTTAAAATTGGAGTTCCAATGATATATTCAGGTTATCAACAAATATGGAAAATATAGTTGACTGATTTTTAGATTTAGATTAAAAGCATATCAACTTCGGCAGGTTCCCTCCGCATGGGAATGGCTTGGTGAAAGCCACAAACATTCACTAATCAGGCCGCAAACAATAGCTCCAGCGTGCCGGGAGTGNCAAAAACCCAAATCTCGTATCGTGACTGCACGCAGTCGCCGTACATCCTTTGTGTTGTCACCTCCTAGATTGGTTGTGATGGCATAGAGTTAACCTCACAACAAAATTATGGCAGTTTCTACTCCAGCGTCTTATGACGGATTGGCGGGATCCGCGGTTGGCACTTCAGGAGCAGCAAACAATATTGCTGCAGGAAGTCCCGGAACAAGTGGTTCTCCCGGACCTTATACCTTCGGTACTAGCTTTGGTGGCAACACTAGCGCCGGATCCGCTAACAATTGTATCAACGTAGCCGCAGTTCAGAACTTCGCTTCCAAGGATGTTAACCGCATCATTGGTCAGATTGCTAAGGTCCTGGCCCGCAAATCACCCTTCATCAACTCCATTGATGGTGGTACGCTTCCCAATGTCTCTGACGTTGTGCGTTCCGTCGTTGAGGAAATGGCCGTGCCTAACGCATCACTTGCTGCTCCTGCATTCGTTGCAGACATCAACCTTTGCGGCGTTGGCGCGACTCCTGATCAGGTTGGCTCAACTGAGTATCAGTTCCAACTTGCTACCCTTCGTGGTGCAGGTCCTCGCGTTTGCGTCAAGCAAGCTCGTGCCGCATTCAAGGGCAGCTACCTTCAGGCTCAAGTTTCCCTTGAGAAGACCATCCTGCAGCTCATCAATGCTGATATCCGTTATCAATACCTGATCCAATCCGGCATCAAGTATGTGGTTAACAGCACCCAAAGCTTCACGAGCAACCTCACGGGTGACATGCAGCAGATCAATACTCTGTTTGCAAACATCCTTCCTGACTCGGCTATGAACTTCAAAACCCTGTATCGCATCGGTACTTTCCTCCGCGAGGAAATGCTTGCCGAGCCTTTTGCGAGCAAGGATGGCGAGTTCTTCCAAGTTCTTGCTAGCGCAGATCAGATTGAGAACTTCCGTAATGACGCTGACGTCAAGGAAGACCTCTTGTATTTGACCGCGGGTAGCTTCAGCCTCGGTGATGAGGCAATTAGCGGTTACCAGTTCATGGGATACCGTGGGTTTGCCTTCGGCATTGATCAGCAGCCTCTCCGTGCTTCCGGGTTCGCCTCCACGGGTGTTCTCCAGCTCATTGAGCCGATCACCGCAACGGCAGTCACCAACGGATTTGCTCAACGCCGCAACGCGGGATGGGTCAGCACGACAACGGCTCCTTACGAAGTTATGTTCGTGATCGCTGGTGGCGCTTTCAAGCGTCTCGTGCCAGAGCAGTACGTTGGAGAAGGAACCTTCCGTTTCGCTCCGCAGCTTGCGATGGGCGAACTAGAGTGGACCTACTTCCGCGACAACGATTGCAACTTGTATGGTGACTTTGGTCAGCATATCTATCAGATTCAGCGTGCGATCCAACCGATCCGCCCGCAGAACGTCTGCGCGATTGTCTACAAGCGTTGCCCATTCGATGGTGCGCCGCTTCCTTGCTCGACCTCTTCAACAGGTCTGTAATAGGTAGTTAGTTATCGGTGGCTGGTGCAGGATTAAACTTGCGCCAGCTACCTCAACTGATTAGCTTCAACAAAACCTAATTCCTATGTCACAATTTCCAGAAATCACATCAAACCTTTCAACGGCGAACTTTAGGGCATCAGTCCTGACGATGCTTCAAGCTATTTACACAAACGCTAATACGGAAACGCCTCCTGTAACTAGCGGAGGGATCACTGGAACGACTTCAGTAACGGCAGGGNCAGTTAATGCTTATGTAGTAAATACGATTGACACTGCTACACTTGGGTTTTCCACCACAACTACGGCAACTGGAGGAACGATTTCAATTTATGGTTCAGTGGATGGTGTAAACTACCTCCCAACATCGTATGCCGCATTGTCCAGTGGTAATAGCTCTGGCACATTCAATGCCGCTACGCAAACGATTGGTCAGATTAACTGCGTAGGTCTAGTCGCTATCGCCTTCAAAGCGAATGCAGTTACAGGAGGATCTGTTGTTGTTACCACAATCGGAACTAACGCAGTGTCCAATGTCATGCTGGATAATGCGCTTCCATCTGGAACGAATGTTATTGGAGGAACATACTCTACTCCGAATGTTTCCGCAGGAACAACAATTACCCAATCAACAAGCGGATATTCCACAACTTCTGGAACACTTTCTGCCGCTACAAGAAAGTATCTTTTGATTCAGAACACAGGCACAACAAACGCTCTTTATGTTTCTACTGATGGCACTACTCCATCAGCAACCAATGGGTTCACTCTCGCCGCATCTGGTGGAGGAGTTGTTTGGGAAGGTAGCTTTGTTCCTAATGGGACAATCACGCTAGCGTCCACTGGAACCAACTACAGCATTCTTTGGGCTTAACGGATAGGTTGCCATGAGCATATTCTTTGCTGGCAATATGGTTAGGCAGAGGCATGGGATATTTAATCCTCNTGTTTCCTCTGGATATACTTGGGTAAGTTCGCAGGGATTGGCATGGTACAATAATGTGCTTGCTGCTGGCGCATCTATTACGAATTCAAATCAAGCGGCATTTGATATTGCATTCCAAGCAATATACAATGCTGGAATTGGAAATATAGCTCCTGCCATGCAATCGTCTGCATTCCTTATGGGATTTAGCGATGGATCAGGAGGAGTGGGATCTGCTTACAAAGGTTGTTTTGTTCCAATAGTTGGAAGCCCGGTAAACAACGGATTTGTTTCTAGTGATTTTTCGCGGACTGCTGGATTAACTGGTAATGGAACAAGTAAGTATATCAATTCTGGAGCTTTGAATGATAACACATCATCAAAACATTTGTTTGTATATTATTCAAACGCTCCAACTATCGGAACATATTTAATTGGTTCTGGAATTACAACTTNGACAAATTGTTGGATTTCTACAACGAACTACAACATGAGCGAAGCAACATCAAAAGTGCTAACAATTTATTCAGCTCCTGCCTGTGCTGGAGTCAATAGGTATAGCAATGCTTTAACTAAATACTATTATAATCAAGGATCTAATGGGATTGTAGGAACACAAGGTGGATTAACTTCTATTAGTGTAAGTAATACTCCGATAACTATATTTTCTGCTGGTACAACTTCATTTTCAAATCCTTCCCTAGTTTTTTATTCTGTAGGAACATCATTTTCTAGTGGTTCTACAGAGTTGCAAACCCTATCAGGAATCATTGAGACTTTAAGAACTTCCATAACCTAATGATTAAAGACCACTCACAATATGGTGCAACTGAATCCCAATATCTGATTCAGAAGAGAGCGATACAACCTTACAAGGTAATCTGCGGTATTCAGACCTATATTGATTATCTCCATAGGAACCTATTGTTCTTTGCACCAGAGGGAAGGATTAACTTTGGAATGGGCGATGTTGCAGGACTCACGCAGACTGCCTGTAACTACGCAACGATGTTGAAAATTCCACAATACACTCCGAATTACCCAACTGGCTTGTCAGGAATTAGCGGTCTAATCGGTTGGTATGATTCTTCTGCATCTTCAACGCTAGTGACCAGTGGAGGGAAGGTATCCAAGTGGAATAACAATTTCAATGGGGCAACACAGGGAACCGCTGTGATGCCATCATTTATCCCTCGTTCTAATTCTTTAGCTAACGCCCCAACTTTATTGTCAAATCAGAGCTTTATTTATGGGGTTTCTAGTGGAACTCATACTGCAATTAGCTTTGATGGAGTTTCATCAACAATGAATCTCGAAACTGGATTTGATAATCTTGCAGTTAATCAAATAACTATGTTTTGCTCAAATAAAACAAGTTTATTTTTAGATATTGTTGATAATTATCCTTTGTATAACATACAATCGGTAAATAATTATATTATAAATCAATATTTTGATCCAGCATATCAAGATATTAATGGGGNCGGCGATTATTTTNCTAATAGTTCTTTTGGGCCAAACGGATACAAAGAATATGTATCTATGCTGTCAATGGTTGAATTTCCAATAACTACAACAAATATAGGATTTAGTATAAATGGAATACTGAACTATAACGCTGATGTAGACGGAACTACTTGGACTCCAACACAAGCAAATGCATATAATATGCAACCTATTAATCAATCACTTACCATTAAAAGACCTCCATTATCACAAGTTGTTTTAGGAAATGGTCATGATGGGACAATTTTTTCACCATCATTTATAGGAGAAATTTTATTCTATCAAGGACTGCCATCACAATCTGACGCACAAAAGATAACCACATATCTTTACAACCGCTGGGCATAATGAGTACCTTCCTATCAATCCCTAACGACAAGTACGAAAGTGTCAGGTCGCTTCTTGATGAAAGAATCGGACTTCCAAACGATTACTTCCAAACATCTTTGGTTCCAAATCTTAATCCATATACTGATGGAAATGTATATGTTGCAGTCCCANATGATTACCCCATTGATATCATCTCTGAATTTACAATTGATGAAACCACATACAGAGCCACTCTACAAAAAAGGCCGACTTCAGTTGAGCCTCCTGCGCCTGATACCACCGCGCCCTCGACCTAATGCACGCAACAGGATTACATAGTTCATTCTTATTGGCGAGCGTTACTTTCTTTGTGGCCTCGCTTGTCCCTGAAGTGCCTCCGATTGCTCAATGGATCTGCCTACTCCTTTCCGCAGTCGCATCCATCCTGACGATCATCAAGCAGACGCGAAAATGAAAATGAAATGGGAAGCGTTGATGCCTTTTTTGGGAGCGTTGCTTGCTTGCCTATCAGGGTGCGCCCATCAGCAGGATCATTCGTTTATCCCACCCTCAAGTGCCGCCGTGGTGCAGGATATTATCTCCGCAAAAGCATCGGCGGTAAAGGCAGTCAAGGGAGATAAAAAGGCGGCACAGCAAGTTGTAGAAGCATTATCAAAGGCGCAAGATAATCTTGGTCTTTACACAAGCAAGGTGGAGTCGCAGTCAGCATTGTTAAGTAAAGTTTCCGACGAGGCTAATTATTGGCATTCTAAGCAAACTAAAGCTCTTAAAGAGCTATGGATGTGGAGGACGATTGCCCTGCTTTCAGTATTGGCAGTCGTCGGATATATTGGTATCCGTACTTCATGGCGTTTTCTTCTGTAATCACAACAAAGCTGGAGCAGAAGCCTTTAGAGAGCAAAAAGTGCTTATATGCTCTGTACGCATCTGTCTCTGTTCTTCTTGTTTTCATTGGTTCTGCATTCCTAATACTTTCCCACGCAGAGCAAGCGAAAGAGATTGTGGAGCTTGCGAACTTAGTAGTCCTCTTTTTCGGAGCGATGGCAACCACTCTAATCACGGGCCAGGCCGCAATGGATTGGAAAGCAATTTCAGCGCTTCAGCATATTGATCAAGATCAAAGCATCCAAAGTAATCAGGCATTGCCACAATTTCAGACAAGCGTGACTGAAATCAGAAGGGATCCTAAAGACTACCTATTGACGCATGACGCAACGTTTTAAGGACTTCTTGCCATTCATATTTGATCATGAATGTGTCTATGCAAAAGGTCACTATGGTGACTTACACTTTGTTATCCCGGAAGAAGTGCCGGGAGATGCCGGAGGAGTAACTAAGTTTGGTTGTGATTACCGAGAGTTCAGCAACAAACCTTTTTTCCTTACCATTAATGACATTCGGTCACTATCATTAGAACACGCTACTGATTTATATTGGCAAAATTGGCAGAGATACCATGTAGAAAACCTTGCATATCCACTCGGTGAGGTATGGTTTAATTGCAAGGTAGTAAGTGGAGCAGCACAAGCAAATCGCATCCTTGAGAGGACGGAACAAAATGCAGCAAAGTTCATTTTAGATCAAAAAAGAGTTAACTCATTGATAGTTAAGGCTCATCCAGAAGATGCAAAATTTCTAAATGGATGGAATAATAGACTAGACGATCTTGCAAAATTTGTGCATATCCGCATTTAGTGAATCAATTCAAACCATCAGTTTGCACACAAGAAGCATGGGATGCTCTGACCAAGGCAAGGGCAATAATCACGGAGTATTTTCCAAATGTTGCCATCTTTGTAAATTGGGTTTGTGATGAAGGACTGACAAGGCATGGAGAGATTTTAGAAGGCAATGCGTTTGCTATCCGGCATCACATTGAGAAATACCTTGACGGAGATTTTCTCCCGGATGAGATGGACAACGAAGATGATCAATCAGAAAAACAAAACGCATAACCTATGAAATATATAAATAAACAATGGAAAAAGTTCCTCGCGGTATCTTGTACTCACGCAAAATACATTGATCCAACGGCATGGCAGGCAGTTCTTACTTTCAAAGAAAGGTTCAAGCCAAACCTAACGCTTCATTTAGGTGATGCAATTGATATGACTGGGTTAATGGCTCATGGTCAGGGATCTGGATCAAAGGGAGATGACTTGTCACCTGATATTGATACTGGGTTGATGCATCTAAGAGAATTAAAGCCTCAAATCTTTCTTTTGGGAAACCACGAGGATCGCGCCTACAAGTTGGCAATGAGCAAGAACGAAGCAACGGCATATGGAGCAAACAAAGCGTGTGAGCATATAGAAAAGACCTGCCAAAAGATCAGATGCCAAATGATTCCATACACAGGTATTGAGCAGATCAAAGATATTGCTGATATTGGATTTACTCATGGCACTATCTACAATGAAATGGTTGCTCGAGACATGGCCGTTAAATATTGTAATGGGTCACGAAGAAAAATAGTATTTGGACATACCCATAAAGTGGCAGTAGCGAGCGCTCCGACCAAACATGGTGGAACTGGGTACAATATTGGTACGCTGACAGCGAGATCTTCACTTGAGTACGCTAAGAACCGTCCTAGCACATTTGCGTGGACGCAAGCATTCTGCTGGGGTTACTACAACGAGGAGTTGAAGCAATCTTCAGTACATATAACCCAAAGAAACCACGACGAAGTATGGCATTTACCACTATAAATAAAAAAAAGACGGCAAATGATTGGATAAATGAAGCAATGGCAGACTGCGGCATAGCAGTAAGTGATCAAGTTCCAGAAGGATGGGTAACATTGCAAGAAATGGCAGATCATTATAATGTTTGCGTGACAACAATGAATGCTCGTATTCAGAAGGCATTGAAAAATCAAAGACTTCAAAGGAAAAAATACCGTATACATACAGGAAGAGCAGTAAGTCCAATCTGGCATTATTATAAATCATAAAATGCTTTACATAGACCTTCACTTGATGCATTTTTCTTAACTATGTCATGTGACAATTACGATAATGCTTACTATGGTGCCTGCCGGCCGGATGTTCCGTATCCTTCTACATCAGCAGAGTCAGTTCCATCTTTAATTGACAACCTTACTGCTGCTCTTTATGGCACGAATCTGACCAAGAGTGTTTCTAATGGACGAGTTGTGTGGACTCTTCCTTGCAATCTAGCAACTGGATACATTCCCGGGTTTCCTCCTATTAAAGATAGCAATGGCAATATTACAGAGGGACTTCTTTGCTATATTCTTAGGTATTTGGGGCAGTCTACGCTTGCTGCAACGGTAGTTTATACTGGTTCAGTTCAAACGCTAACCAACAAGACTCTTACATCTCCAATTGTTACTGGTGGAACATTTAGTTCCCCAGCGCTTACCACTCCAACTGGAATTGTTGCAACGGACATTGGTGGAACAGCAGGAACAACTGGCGTGCTTGGAGCAGGAATTACTCTTGCTGCCACACAGCTAACTGGTGGCGCTCTTCCTACAAGCGTTACAGTTGCAAATAGCAATATTATTTCTGGTACAATTGCAGCGTCTAGACTTAACTCAATTCAAGATTTTACTGGCAAAACATTCACGCTGCCATCAACAACAACTTTAGGAGCCTCAAACACTGCAGGAGGATTGTTTTATGGAGCAACAACATCCACTCTTGGTCAGACGGCATCCGGGACTAGTGGGCAAGTTCTTATTTCAGGTGGAACTGGATCTCCAACATGGTCATTTGATAGGCAGGGAAATACTGCCGGAACTGCAACAACAAGTGGAAATGTTGGTTATGTAGTAGATACATCCATTTCTGCGAGTTATGGTTTTTCTGGGAATTCCAATAGCACTCAATCCGTTGGAACTTGGACTGTTCTAGCTGGAGATTGGGAAGTTTCAGGAAATCTTTTGATTACATATACAGGAGTTACTGCCACAGTAGCTACTGCTTTTGGTTCAAGTTTATCAACAAATGGATCTTGGGATAATACAAAGTCAAATATTCAAACTCCGACCGCAACGACTACTCAAACTAGCGGAACATTTACATTCACCTATTCATTCCCAATTCAAAGTTTTCAAGTATTGAGTGGCACTGCTACATCCGTAACATTACTTGTTCGTTTGCCAACTTTTACAGCAGGAACTATTAATGTTTCTGGAAACATTCATGCTCGTAGAGCAAGGTAATTATGGCACACGATACAAAACACACTATCCCTGAAGGATTCCATGATCTTGCTGAAAGTAGTTTCAGTGGAATAGGACCTAGTCAGACTGATTCAAAAGATTTGAAGTCTGAGGTTCATTATCCTGAAATCCATTTCTCTGGAGATCATGCTGAAAAGTTAAAAAAGCATCTCAAGGAACATGGAACTGCTACCATCCACTACAAAAAAATTTCTGAAGGTCATCGTGTTGCTGGCGACAAGCATCATCACTCAGTAGGAATCCAAATTCATGGGATCCGGGCTGAAAAAGCGAAGGGTGATGATATGAACCGATTTGCCTCAAAAGAATCTCCGTCTGAAGATGCCATTGAAAAGGGATTGGAAGCGGCCCACCAAGAACTAGAAAACGACTAAAACTATGCCATCTGACACCTCCATGCCTCCTTCTGACGCTAACGAACCCATGCCACAAGATATGCCAAATGCCGGAATGCCATCTGAAGGCGCTCCTGCTGATGGTGGTGGTGATGGTTCTGTCATGATTCAAGTTCCTAAATCTGTATTTGATCAAATCCATCAGGTTGTTCTTGGGCTTGCTCAAACTCTTGAGGCTGCCATGCAAGAGGTTGGGAAACAAAAGGGCGCTGCAGAGGCTCCTAGCGCTCCTGCCGCTAGTCCTACTGCTCCTCCTGCCGGTCCAAGTGGACCTGCCATGTCTCCTGACGATGAGGATTTGGCAAACTTTGCTCAAGAACTTAATAAGAAGAGCAGCATCCGCTAATTCCTAACCTATGTTCGTCTCGGAAATATTTGACGAGGCAGCGGACATCCTTGGGACGACAGATCAAAACAAGGTTTTCCGCAAGCTAAGTCAAGCGGTTCAGTCTTTGATGGAGACTGGTCATTGGTTTCATACCAATGCCGAGGTTGACGTATGCACAGGATGGGACGGGCAGACAATTACCCTCCCTCGAGGTATTGAAGTTCCTCTTGGAGTCAATGTTGATGGATCTCCTCAGTATTTCCGCAATAGGTTGTTCCAATATAGCGTTAATAAGGGAGGGATGTATAACCCAGTTGGATGGGCATGGGATGACCGCGGATTTGTTGCTACTCAAATGGATATTCGGCAGCCTTCCCAACTCGTTGCTGTTGCTGAAACTGACAATGATGTTGGCAAGAAGATCCGCGTAATTGGAACTGATAACAACAATCGTCCATTAAGGAGCCAATTGCCGGATGGAACTGGAGTTGATGGTCTTTTGGTGACCATCCATAGCAAAAACGACTTCCCATATGGATTGATCCAACCTGAGTACGAGACGATTAATACTCGGACGGCAACAATTTCTCCTCTTAATCAATTTTATTCATCTTCAGTTCATCAACTGATGAGTGGCCAGGCCGTTGTATTGAATACAAACGGCAGCGCGATGAATTATTTTATCAATGGTAAAACCTATTACATAGGAGTTGTTGATCCAAATAATGTTCAGTTGTATACCAACCCATTAGACGCTCAAGCAGGAACAAATGCAATTTCAGCACAAAGTATTGTTGGAGTAACATCAATTACACTAACTGATTCCCGTCCTAGCAACTTGATTGCGGCAATTGAGACATCCGTTGTTCCTAGCATTCCAATCTCAACAGCAAACTCTGTAACATTTTCTGGAACAAATCTTCCATCTCCTATTATTTCAGGAGCTACTTATTACGCAAATCAACTGACTACACAATCAACTGCCACTGGTATTGATCTGCAGGTGTATTCATCTCTAAATGATGCGAATAATACAACAAATCCAATTGCGTTAACTGGAAATTCTGGGCCATTCAATATCCAAATAATGAAGCCAATTGCNCCCGAGCCATTGTTTACATTTTCAGTTGCTCACAATTTCAATAATGGAGATGTGGTTCAAGCGATTAATACTGGAGGAGCATTGCCTCAACCTCTATTGGCTAACCAAAATTACTATGCTCATGTAATTTCATCAAAAACTATTTCAATACATACAAATTACACAGATGCAATTGCTGGAACAAACCCAATACTTTTAACAACTAGCGGATCTGGCACAAATTCATTTGCAAAACTAATACCAGCGTCAGCTTCAATAGGAACTTCAAACAATATTGTAACTTCTGGATTTTCATTGCCAACGCCAACTGGATCAGGAGGAATTGGAAAAGCCTATGTATCTGGTTCTATTACATCTGTAAATGTTACTGCTGCTGGAAGCTCCTATAGTGCTGCTCCTACAATATCATTAGATGATACTGGAGGAATCAGCTATACAGCTGCTCCAACGGTTAAAATAGTTAATCCAATTGGTTTTGTTTCTCCTCCTTCTGCAGGAGGATTTATTGCGGCATCTTTTGTTATTGGATCTGCTGCTAATCAAATGATAGCCGGGCCAAGTGGAACAGGAAAATATGTAACATCAACTATAACAAATTGGGCAACATCATCAGCTGGGCAAGGATATGATCCAAACAATCCTCCAACAGTCGTATTTACAAATGCATCAGGTGACACCGCTGGGTACGGAGCAGCAGCATCTGTTGCAGTAGATCCAACAACTGGTGCCTTGACACTTACAATGACGGGCTGGGGTTCAGGTGGTTCATTACAGGCCATCATGGCAGGAAGCGGAGCATCTCAAACAGTTGCTGGTATATCGGTAATTTCTGGAGGATCTGGATATTTGTACGGGCCAAGATTGACATTTAGTTCAGGCGCAGCAGCAGCCACAGCAGTAGTCACTACATCAACAGTTGATCATATTGATGTAATAAATGCTGGCAGTAGATATACAACTCCTCCTGCGGTAACTATTACTCAAACAGGAGCATTTGGAGCTACTGCAAACGCAAATATTAATACTGGTATAACATCAATAACTGTTACAACTAACGGAATTAATTATAGTTCAAATCCAACTGTTGTTATTTCAGATCCAACAGGAAGTGGAGCATCAGCAACGTGTTCTGTTACTAGTGGAGNCATAACTTCAGTAACCGTTACAAGTTCTGGCGCAGGATACACAAATCCTAGTATTACTTTTTCAGATCCAAATGGGTCATTAGCTATTGCAACCGCAACATTTGGAACTATTACATCATTTTCAATTGTAACTGCAGGAACTTCATATTCTGCTCAAAATCCAACTGTTACAATTAATGCTTCTACAGGAATTTATGTGCAGTTTTCATCAACTGGAACATTGCCTTCACCATTAGTTCAAGGAACAACGTATCGAGCGGAGCAACCATCAAGCTCAAGTGGATTTACACTAAAAAATACTGATTCAAGTTCTGTAAACATTACTGATCTAGGTTCTGGAACTCTCTATTTGGTTGTAAGTAGAACATACTCAGTAGGATTTAATGGTTTGTGGTACGGAGATTTTACCGGGCTTACTCAAGGATCTCAAATTTACTTTAGCACGGATTATCTGCTTCCAGTTGGATCACCTACAATATCTACAAGAACTATTTACTATTATGGTCCTGGCCCAACAAGTAGTGAAGGCTATATCTATTCAGATGTAACTCTTCTTAACAAGGTTACAGTAAGTCAACTTGGAACCGGGCAAACATATTACGCGGTTCAGTTGGTAGCAAATGCAGTATCGTACAATAGCTTAATACAACCTAGTTCAATTCAATATTTGAGCGCTGGAGAAACAGTGCAATTCTCATCTACTGGGTCATTGCCAACTCCATTGACTGCAAATACAAATTACACAATTCAGATATCTGGAAACAATGTTGTTCCATATACAGTTGGAGGCACAACGCCAATTCCGCTTACAACTTTGGGAGTTGGTCAACTTAGTCTAAAAATTGTACGCACATTTACTCCATCTGCATCTACATCACTAGTTGCAAATGAGGCTCTATATGTTACTGGAGAAAAAGTACTTGTACGAGCTAATTCAGATGATGTTCTTCCAACTGGTTTAATTGCAAATACAACTTATTATGTAAAAAGGGATTTAGATCGCCTTGGAAGTAACAATTTTGAGCTGTATGACACATATACTAACGCAACAAATGTTACATCTGCATATACCGGGCGAATCAGCTACACAACATCAGGCAATACAACAACGAGTTCGTTTTTGGTTGATGGAATCAATGATCCTATTCTTGTAAAAGCAGTTCAGCACATTGATAAACCTCTTACTGAAGGGTACGTCAGTCTATATGCCTTGGATTATGGTCGCAGCAATGATATGGCGCTGATTGGTCAATATCATCCAAATGAAGTAAATCCAATGTATCGCCGGATCAGAATTGGAGTATCAGCAGCATGGGCTAGGATCATTTATCGTGTTTCTGCTCCAACAATCACGAGTATTTACGATTACATTCCAATTGAGCAGACTAGGGCAATCATAGCTGCCGTTCATGCCGTGGATTTGGAAGATAAAGACTTTATTGAGCAATCCCAAAAGTATTGGGCAATGGCATTGTCATATCTGAAGAATCAACAGAACAGCATGGAGGGTCATGCTTTCATGCCTCCTCAAATTAACAATATTACTTACGGTGACGGTACGGATCCAGTCATTGATTCTGGCGCTTACGGATACTGGTAATGAAATCACCTTCAATCTCCTCAGGAAGGATAGAAAAAACTTCTGCTGGATGGATTCACGGTGTGAATTCAGTACGAAACCCGTGGGGCCTTCCTGAAGATCAGCTAAAGTGGGCAGTTAATGCTACAATACGAGGAGGAATCGCACAAACTCGGCCTGGCCAGGCCATGAAGTTATCTTTACCTCCCGGGAACCTTCAAGGAGGAGTAGTATTTTCTGCAAATAAGATTTATCAGTCAGCCAACACGACTACTTCAAATGGAGTAACCACAACCACCAAAGCAACCATATTCAACTATGATGGAACTCCATCAGATGCATCAGAGTTGTCTTATATGGTTTTTTGCGTAGATGGTAAGGTTTACTTTGCTCCATTCCCTCTTGTTCAGCCTGCTTCTTGGGATCAATACCAACTGCAGAACATCAAGCTAGACGCTAATGTAGACAAAGTCTTTTTCACGGTTGCAACTCAGAATGCAACAACATCCACAGGAGGAAATGTGACCGTTACTCCATCTCACAGGATGGTAATCGTTCAGGACGGAATCAATACTCCCGGATATTGGGATGGATCTGATGCTGTTGGTCAATTGGGAGCAAATGTTCCTATTGGGACGTGGATGGCATATAGCGGTAACCGTCTTTGGGTCGCAAGTGGCAACATTGTTCTAGCATCTGATATTGGGAACCCATTGGGATGGAATGAAAGGGTTTCTGGTACTTCTCGAGGAGATTTCAGTTTTGCTCGCCCAGTAACGGCAATGGTTGATTACATTGGTCAGAACAATGACACGAAATTGTATGTGTTTTCTGACCGTACAACTTATTCAATCTCAAGTGGCATTTTGGATAGGACGCAATGGACAACAACTGCCAATTTCGTTACCACTTTATACCCAAATATCGGTTGCATAGCAGGAAACTCAATTGCATTTCAGGCCGGCATGATGTGGTGGTACTCTCAGGGAGGATTGATCTCTGCTGACGTAGCGGCATCAGCGTACTTGTCGTCTCAAGTACTGTACAAAGACGTTGAGATGGCACGAGTCAAGAAGTACATGGCATCAGATTACTCTGGAATATGTGCTGCGTCATTTGAGAACTACATTTTGTACTCAATTCCATACCTTGAGCCTCTTAACAGTGCTACAATGGTGCTAGATTACGCTCCAGCAAGCGAGTGGAACCAATCTAGATCTCCCGGATGGGCAGGAGTGTGGAATGGAACACGGCCAATACAATGGGCAACTGGGGTAATTGATAAAACTCCAAGGATCTTTCATTTCTCTGTTGATTACGCTCCTAGCAATGATGGATCCTACAACCATTTATGGGAATCATTCATGCCCGAAAGGTATGACACTTACCTCTCAATCAATCCGAATGGTACAACTACCGAGTTTTACAATAGAATCTATTGCCAAGTAGAAACTCCTTTGTTGGGAGACAAGATGGATCATAAACAGTTTGCGTATGGTGAAGTAGAGTGCCAACAGATAGGAGGGACGGTTGATGTTCAAGTATCATTCCGCGGCAGCAAGGGATTATATGCTCCAATCCTTAAAAAGAGGATTTTGGCAGTTACTGATTCATATCAATACAGCACAAGCGCAGATGCTAATGAGATATCTGATTTGGGATACCTAAGAACCCAATATCGACGACTGATTACTGAAAGCGCAACAAGGCAACCTAATTTCAAGTCTTGTGAGTCTGATCTAACGCTTGATGTTGATAAGGCATTTTCACTTCTTATTGAATGGTGTGGTCAACTAGGCGTTGAAGCGGTTCGCATCTTTACTGATCCGTGGTCAGAGCAATCTGTTGGAAATCCAAACTCAAATGAAAATGAATCATGCATTGTTGCAGAGGATGGAGTGTCTAGCACTATCATTTTAGCTCCAGCACCAGAAGAGGATCCAAAATATCAGACGCAGTATTGGACAGCAAAGCAAACTTACACGGCAACCAAACTTTGCTCAAGTGGCAGTTATAATGTTAGCGCAACAGCAACAGCATCATTTCTGTCATATGTATCTTTGGCAGATGCAACAACCCAAGCATTGAGTTTGGCAACCCAAGAGGCAACCATAGCTGCTTCAAATAGCGCACTTTCTTGCTGATATGCCTTCCATAACCACAGCATCTGTCCCGGTAACCAATTTTGCCAATGGATTTGCTAGTCCATATGGAAACGATCAGATTATACCTCTTTACTCATCAATACCTATTACTGCAACCACGACAAACTGCCTTCCTTGCGTAATTTGCGGAAACTCAGTATCACGAGCAAAGATTATTCAAATGTCTGGCAATAGTAGTGTGCTGAATCAAACATCTGACACAACAACATCTATAAGCTGATATGAAAGAACAGATAACCTATAAATATGCTGCTCCGGGATCAGAACAGTTTTCAAAGTTGCAAGATTTTGCTGAAACATTTAATCATTCAATTGTTCCTCATCCTCAAATTAATGTTTACGGATATTATAGAAATAATGTATGTTTTGGATATTGTGACCATGTCTACATACCAATCGTATATCCGGCATTCCATCCAAAGTTCACACGACCAAAGGATGTCATCCAAGCTATGAGTGACTGGAAAGCATATATGCAGCTTTCTAAACAAGATGGATTTGTAGGAGTCCCTCTTGAAGAGAGTCGTCCTAATTTCCCTAATTCCACAATGGAAAAATTGGGAATGAAACAACTTAAAAGGGAACTTTTCAGCATTAACTGATTATGGGAGGAGCAAACGTAACACCTAACTTTTCAGCACCATCTGATGCTTTGTCAGAGCAGTTGCTGAAAGGAGCATTTAGCACCGGTCAAACTGCCTTGCAGGGAAGGAATGCAAATGCAATGTGGCAGGCACAACATCCGCTTGAGTCATACATGGCTAATATTCCCGGTATGCAGAAGTTGGCTAACCAAGAGGCAACACTTAATGCCGCAAACTCTGCAATCCTTGAAAAGGCTTCAAATCCGGGTGCATATGCAATGCGTCAGGCGCTTCCACAAGCATTGGCTGCGGACCTGGCCCAAACTAGTGGAGGAACGGCCGGCAATGCTTATAAGCAACAAGAGTTGGCAAATTTGTTTGGCTCGGGACTTCAGAATAGCACAATAGGTAACTCTGCTTTGTTTGATGCCAATACTCTTCAAGGAAAAGCACTTCGTACACAATCTGAGCAAGCTGCCCAAAACTATCTAGCTCAAAACCAAGCACCTGTTGCTGGCCTTGATCCCGGACAACTTGTAGCTGCCCAACAAGCAGGTCAGGCTAGCGCTGTTCAGAATAGGAATCAGTTCCTTCAAGGAGTCATGAATACTGCTCAAGGAAATGCTCAATCAACATCTGATTGGATCAATAATTTGATGGGTAATACTTCACAAGCGGTTGGAGCGCATCAACAAAATTGGCAGAATTATCAGCAGGCGCTTTACAATGCTGCGGCTCAGAATGCGGCATCGCAAAATGCCATTACTGGAGCAGAAATAGGCGCGGCCGGCAATATCGCAGGCTCAGCTATTGGAGCAGGAGCATTTGGTGGAGGTTATCCAAGAATCCCTTATGGGAGTCCTTATGGAACTTCTAGCACACCTTATACTAGTACTGGCAAACAAACGGATTAATTACTAACCAACTAAAACTATGGGAGGAATGTTTTCATCAGGAGGAACCTCGGTTCCCTATACGCAACCAATGCAGAGTTCATCTGATCAAGCTATGATGGCATTTTTACAGCAGCAAAACGCTCAAGAGCAAGCTGCTATGCTTGCCCAACAACAAGCACAAAAGCAGGCACTACAAGCTGCGCAACAATCCGCGGCTCAACAAATGGGTCAACAATCGGCTGCACAAGCACAACAACAGCAAGAAATCAGTAATCAGATGCAACAGATCAAAGATCAAGCTGCATTAAGCTCTGAACAACAGAGAGAGCAAGCAGCAGGTGCTGCAGCGACTGGTGGAGGNGTTGATATCAATGCAATTAAAACTGCTGCTATTGGCAATCTAGGTGCTGCAGCCGGAACCCTTCCCAATACGCAAGCTAACTACTCCATTCAAGGAGTTGCTCCAGTAAACCCTGCATTAACGAGCGCTGCATCAGCTTCAAACCCGTCAGGAATCTTCAATTCTGCCAATAAATTCAATTCTCCAAATATGCAGGGAATAAAGTTTGGAGGAGGCTAAAATGAGCATATACGATCAGCAATTGGCTGGGCTTCAGTCAAAATATACTGGTTACATCTCTAAACTTCCTACATTAGGAGTTTCTAAAGAAGCTATTGCTGATGCTCAGAATGCTCTAAATATTCAGAAGCAAATGCAGGCGCTTACTAGTCAGTATTTGGCTGCGCAACAAACGGCAGGTGACCTTGCACAAAAACAAGCAAAGACATATATGTCTTCACAAACCGCAGAGCAAAAAAAGGCACAAGCTACCTATGATGCTGCCCAAGCTGCTGCTAGCCAAGCAGCATCTGATAAGCCCGGATATACTTATGGAACGCAAACGGATTATTATACTGATCCCGGAACAGGCAATTTGACCGCATACACAACCCATCCTAGAATTGAAACTGGTAATGCTCTTTCTTACCAAAGTGATCTTGCAAAGCAACAGACTTATTCAAGCCTAGCAGGTGGATCTCAAGCAAAACAACAAGCATTAGCTAGACAAGCAGCACAACAAACGCTAGCTGCTAATCAGGCAACTAAAGATGCACAAGCAGCACAAACTAGTTTTGGAAAGCTAGCTCCAGAATTTACAAATACACAAAACGAACTTCAGCAACTGATGCAAAAGTATCAGCAAATGCAAACAACTGGAGCAAAAGTAGGAGGGACGGCCAAAGCATCTACGGCAAATACTCCTGCCGCAGCCAAAGGTGGAGCTGCTGCTGCTCAACAAATATCCGGGATGCCTCAAAAGGATGTTGCTACTGTCGCCACCGCAAAAGCCAACCAAACTGGCCAGGCCTCATCTCCATTCACTCTTCCCAACTTTGCTGGATTGACATTCGGAGGTAACTAATTATGGCATACTCAGCCGAAACCCAAGGATTCAACTTTGCATTGCCTTCATTGGCAGGAATAACTGCTCCTCAACAAGAGCAAAAACCATTTTCCGTTGCCGGTGCTACTCCTTTGCAGATTAAACCTCTTGCAGGATGGAGTACTCCTTCATCCCAACCTGAACTTGTAGGAAAAGGAATTGCAGAAGGAGTTGGCCAAATAGGAAAGGGCATTTCCGTGGCATATTCTGCTAGTCAAGAGGCCAAGAAGGAGCAGTACAAGCGTCAGCAAGACATGCAAAAGTATGCCTTAGACCTTCAGAAAGAAGCACAAAAGGAAAAGCATGATGACGAGATAGCTTTAGCTTTAAGGCAAAAGACATTGCCATTTTCTGGCCAATTCGCTCCTGAAACACCAATTGAAACACCTAATTCTACTGAAGCTCCTGCATCAATGGAACAAGCAGCTCCTGCTCCAGTAAAAGGAACAGAAGATAACAAAATCACTCCAGTGGGAGTTACCTATGTTCCTAACACGGATGCATTGAATGCACTTACTGCTGCCACACAGCAACCATTGTCACAAATTGCCAAATATGTATCAGCAGGGAACGATCAAGGTCCAGTTGGCACTCCAGAGCTGCCAGTAAAAACTCCTCAATATACTGGAGTTGATCCAACTGCTACAAACAAAGTTACATATGCTCCTCAAGACCCTGAATGGAGGCCATATCGCAATACTCCTGAAGGTTACAATGCCGCAGTTGCAGAATCTAAACGCCATTATGAGGGATACCAAGATTCTCCAGAGGTAGTAGAGGATCCTCGTTCAGGTGGATGGAAAGTAGCCCGTAAGCACTCTGATGAAACAAAACAAGAAAGGATCAAACTAAGTAAACAAAGAGAACTAGATAAACAGTTAAGTGTTTTTAATTCAGATCCTGATATAAAGAGTTATAATGCCTCAATGGGCATGAAGCAAACCCTTGGGAAATTCATGGAAGACTATGAAGCTATAAAAAATAATCCAAACGCGTCAGGAGTATCTGATATAGGTTTGATAGATATGTTTGGACGGGCAGAGGGAGGAGGAGTCATTAGAGAAGCCCAAGCAAATTTAATTAAGGGTGCGCAAGCATTGACTGATAAGCCTGAGCTATTGATTGCTCAACTAAAGGGAGGAGCAAAATTAACTCAGCCGCAACGCGATCAAATGATGAGAGTAGTTATAGGAGATGTTCTAGCAGCATCCCGAATTGCAAATAAAAAAATTACTATGGTTCGCCGGAAACTTCAAAAAGAAGGAATTACTGATGAAGAAGATCTTCCTCAATACTATATTGAGCCTAAAGTCAGAAGTATGCACGAACATGAGTTAAATACGCTACAAGCAGAGTCGTCAAAAATATTTGCACAAAAACAAGCAGCTAAATCCCTCGGAAAAGATACCTCTGCATTTGATGACAAGTTAATGTTTATACAAGATAAAGCTATTCAACTTCAAAATGAACTTGATAGTGCTAGTGGAGAATGGTTGAATAAAAGTGAATTCCAAGACAGAAACATTCCAGAAGGTTGGGCTGGATCTTTGGGTTCTACCACCATAATTCAACAGCAACCATAAAATGGCAGATATCACACAAGNCCCTGTTGCATTTTTTACTGATTTAAGAAACAAGCCACAAGGTCAACCCGGTCAAAAGGATCCATCCATATCAGATCCATCCATATCTAGTCCAATGATGGATACGGCAGTCGGAGGAGAGTTTGATTCTGTTACTGATACAGCTACTCCTAATCCTGCTCCAACGCCAGAAGATACTCCTGAAGAAAAGGTTCATAAAAAAAGGCAGAAAGTAGAGAAGTTCATTGCAGAAAACAATTATCAGGCTCCTTTTGAAATCNCTCCTGATCAGATGCAATGGTCACAAGGAGTTCGTCCGGGGCTTATCAAGGCATCCATCAACCCTGATAATACTACTAGCGTCCATGCCTCACCTGAACTAGGTCATGAGATTGTAAAGAGATCCATACTAGGTGAAGAAGTTCCCGGGATTACTGAAGATCAGATCCGTGAAGTGAATCGCGTCAAGGGAACGGTTGAGAACAACAAGCCTTACCGTCGAGGTGATTATGCATCCAATTACAATACTGTCCTAACTCCTGATGAACAAGTTGAGTACAACAAGTACAAAGCGGCATTAGGAGAACGAGGAAACGACTCTGATTATGACCTACAAGGCTATTGGCTAAAGTATGGTCGTAATGAGCAACCCAAAGCAGAAGGAATTCATTTTACTGATGAGTTTAAGAAGCCCAACCACAAAACATTCAGCGACCAATCAATCTATGACAAAGAAAAAGACAAAGAAGGCAACGAACTCAAAGGTGGCAAATGGTACGGAGACACTGCGTACTTACCGCCAGCTTCAGTCCTCGCGGATCCCACTAAAATGCGAGAACTCCAAGAGTATATGCAAGGCCCGGCGGAAAAAGGCAAAGTCCAAGTCCTCACGGAAGCTCCCATGCCAAAAATCACCGAAGATCCTACCGCTTTCTTTAGCCACATACGAAGAGGCTCTACAGAAGACGGAAGAAAAGATAACGAGACTAACAAACAAGCTGAAAACGCTTGGTTCAATGCTCTTTACCAACTTCCTGCCGACCAACCGCTGCCGGAAGACTATTACAACCGAGTAAGAGCCGACAAAAACCCTGAAAACATTAAGAAGTACATACAGATGGGTATTAAACCATCTGATGACCAATTGATAATCCTTCACAATAAAGAAAGAGGAGATTCAGTTGCAGGGTCAGCATGGAAGGCAGCAAAAGACATTCCTAGTGAACTTGCTAGCCTTGCTGTCCCTCTTCTTGTTGGAGCAGGCACGGTAGCAACCGATGTAGCCGGATATACTGGAGAAATGATCAATCCATTTGTATGGACCGGCAAGCAACCGGCCATATATGGAGAGAAATTGACTAGTGACAACAAGGCGCTAGCTGCAGCACGTGCTGGCACTGCGGAACAATTAGCAATGATGGGCAACAAGATGCTTGAGGGTGGAACTGATATGGGTGATCGGTTGCTTGAGAAGAAGGGATGGAGGACTAAAGAGCAAAGTGAGGACAATGCCATCCGCAGGTATGCCTTTGATGCTGACTACAACAATTATGTTCGTAGGAATCCATCAACTTTGGCAAGATTTGCAGAGAATACTTCGTTGATTCCTGCAATGGCTGCTGACTCTCCCGGCGCCCATGCCATTGATGCTGCGTACAAGGCATTTGGCCCTAGCGTAGATCAGATCCTTGCAGATCATCCTGAATTCAACGGAGATCGTAAGAAGGCTAAAGATTACCAAGATCATATCACGCTCAATCTTACCAATAAGACGGTAGAGGCTTGGAAAGATTACGAGAACAACCATCCCATTGACCCAAATGTTGAGGCTCTTGCCGGACTTATTGGGCCAGGTGCTAATCCATTCTCTGTTGGTTTTGAAGCCGCTACATTGTCAAAGGCTGCTTATAGCTCAATTGCCAAGGGATTGCGTGAGGCAGGCAAGACTGATGCTCAAATCAATGCTATGTATGCCGCGGCTGCCGCAGCTAAATCCAAGAAATTGGCAGATGATTTGGCTAAAGCCAGTCAGGTTCCGGGTTGGGCAAAGGTCGCAGGAAAGTTGGCAGATGTTCAGGACAAGTTCTCCACATGGGCTTCTGCTCAAATTGAAGCAAATCCAAAACTCATCAAGTTTGCTCCTTATGTAGGAGCAGGAGGAGTTGGAGCTACTATTGGAGCTATACAGAACCCTGAACATCCTATTGAGGGAGCAATTACTGATCTGCTAAAATCTGAAGGAGTCGTGCTTGGATGGAAGCTACCTCGAGTGGCATCTGACATTGGCATTGGCAAGGCTCAAAGCGCCGGTGGTGTCAAAGGAATCGCTGAATCTGCTGCAACAAGGCCAGAGGCAAGCTGGGCTACCAAACTACTGCTGTCTCCTGAGATCAAGGGAATGAAAGTGCCTCCAAAGGCATGGGACATGGTAGGAAGGAACCTTTATGAATGGGGCCGCGCAGGAGTTGATATTGTGCCTCTGACCATAGCGATGAATGTCATGAATAGTGCTGATGCTGATGATTCAGCCAAGGCATTCTCTCAAGGAGCATTGTTTGTTGGAGCAGGCAAGATCATGGGCAAGTTCCTTGGTACTGACCCTTATACTGCCCAAAAGAATAGGGAGCGTGAGGATCGTGATATTCTCAAGACCTTCCAGCAACTTTCTCCTGAGAGTCAGAGTACCATAAATAATATCTCTGATTGGAACCATGCCGTGGAGAACCAACGGCAAATGACTTCCAAGGCACAACAGAATTTCAATAAAGTCTCTGCTGAAAAGGGAGCCACATCTCCTGAGGCTCAAGCTGCTGCCGTAGAGCTTAAATCCCATCAAGATATGCTCCGTGAGGTATCATCAGCAAGTGCAGCGACTCGTATGGAGTTCAATAGGCAATTCAAGCTAGCTCTGAATAATGCTCATGAGATTCTTAATGGATCCTTGAGGACAGGCAACCGCAACGCCACCCTAGAAGTGATGACAAGTGATCAGATTGCTGACCGACTGATCCAGAACAACAATATCCCTCCACAATATCGGGCCGCGGTCAGAGGATTAATTCACTCTGAAATGGCAATGGGCCGAGGAGTCCAATTTGATGCAGGTGGAGGAATCAACCTTCCTCTGGGCGCTGATCCTGCAATCTTTGGAAACCAAACCAAGCTCGTCTTTGATAAGTTCAAGCCAACGGCAATTATCAATGCTGACAAGATTTCCCTTAGACAAATTCTAAATGGTGAGTCAGCAATCGATGCTCTTAACCATGAAGTAGGTCACTTGCTCTACAGGAATCAAGAGTATCGTGATGCAAACAAGGATGCAGAGGCAGCACTATTTGGCATTGAATTCAAGGGAGTTGATGGAAAGATAGACAAAGTTCATCCCGGAATCTTCTCTGAGAATGACTTATTTGACTTGTATGGCAACCGCTATATGAAGGACCAATCTCCAGAAGCTCAGCGTGGCCTGGCCCGCGCCGCAGGACTTTGGGATGAGAAGACTCAAACATTGGATCGCAATGCCACGGTGAACTACATGAAGGAGGAAATCCTTGCTGATGTTGCTGCAAATACGCTTCGTAAGAACTTGATTCCGGGTAAGGGTGGAATGATCAACCATATCATGAATTGGGCCGCGGTACGGAGCAAATCCAACATGGTGGCTCATACAATTCACAATGTTTTGGGATTAGGAGCAAAAGATCCATTTGATCAGTCTTGGTCGCCGGCCCTAAAGATGAAGTTTGACCCTGAAACGATGCAGGCAACGGAGAATGCCATCAAGGCCATGAAGAACTTGAATGGTGCAGTCTCATTCGCTAATGAGCCAGATTCTCAACCCTTGATGACTCGCGCTCAGATGATGGGTGACCGCAACCTACTTGAGCGCTATGGAAAAGACTCTGGATTAGTCAAAACGCAAATCCAAGGAATCGTCATGGACTCCAAGGGCAATACTATTGGCAAACCTATTGTTATTGCCAACCCAACTGCCGCTGTTGGTTCATGGATAGTTGATAAGGATGGCAAGATCAAGCAATCCCGCGGATATGGTCAACTTCCTGATGAGTTGAAAGGAATGACGCTGCCTCCGGGAGCAAGCATCCATGTTGACAATCAAGTATTGTACAAGGCAGATGGAAAGACTCCTTATCTAAACGAGTCAAAGGATGTCAAAAAACTAGTCAAAGCTCGAGCAACTGCGATCCGTGATGCATTGAGTGGTACTGATGATGTAGGTGAACCGGGACGATTTGATGCTACCTCATCGGATGGTCTTCACTTTTCTGGAACATTTACTGACAAGCAGATCCAAGCAATCAAGGACATTCCAGAAAACATACTGCCTCTTTCCATCAAGGAAAAAATGCTAGCCATTAATGATCTGATCAAAAATGGAGGAGGAGACATGATGGACATTGATTATTCAACTCATGTGGATAAGAACGGCCGCTATGTATCAACTGCTCCTCAGATTAGGACGATTGTTCCTCTGAATATGCACTTGAGTAAGGATGGTAACTTTTATGTGACCACTGTGTCACATGATGTTTTGTTGAAAAAGTTGGATCTATGGGCAGAGCGTATGAATGCTCGTCTGAACCTTTGGGATGGTGACAAAGGTAAGTTCTACGACCAATTTGTTAAAGAGTACCTGCCCAATATTCCAAAGAAGATCAATGATGTGGCATTGGATGCGGATCCTGCAATTTCCAAGAAAAAGAAAGACATTTTTAATGATTTCATGAATGTGGTTCGGAATGATACTCGTCACTTCAACGAGGATCGCACTACCATACCTTTGAAGCGAGGTGAGAAGAATAAGCAGTATGACAACCCTGTGCGATCATTCCGAATGGATGCCATCATGGACATGGCTCCTCACAATGGAGAGAAGTTGCCAATTAATTACCGCGGTCTACTTGAAAACTGGCTTCCTGCTGAAGAGGAATCAGCCTTATTGCGGAATTCAGAGGAAAAGGAACGCATTGAGAATGCCACATATACCAATCTAAAGACTAGCAAGGTTAAGGATGGAGCAACTCATCTGATTGCCAATCCTAACGCTCCAAAGGATGATATTGATCGAGAGGGACCAGCATATGGATTCCGTACATCAAGCGGTCGTGTTGTTGACAGGCAAGAGGCATTCAAGATTGCACAAGATGCCGGCCAATTGATTGAGCCAAAAGGCGAGAATCAAAAGTTCCATTATGACCGCGGAGTACTTCATTCCGGCATGTTTGAATTAAAACCAACAACAATGCCTTTCAATGGAAAGATTGTTACTGAAAACCGTGATCCTGCGCTTCAAAAGGCTGCCCAAGCGTTGAGATTGGCTACTGACCCACAAGAGCAGAAACGGCTTGCTGCTGAGTACCAAGAGATGGTCAAGGATCGTATGCCTAGCTATGACCTGCCGGCCGTGCCAAAACCCATGTCTGAAGAAGTAATGAGGGATGCCATTCAAGGAAAAACTCGTAAAGACAAAGTTGGAGTTGCTAATCAAATCTTGAAGCAAGGCGATATGGTTGGATCCCGGATTGATATCAAGGCATCCGAAAAAGGTAATTACGTTATTACTCTGCACGACCCTCGCACAAGCATGACTGAAGGAGGAGCAGGATCTCCAGTAGCCCATGAGTCCACGGTTCATCTAAAGAATGTACAATTTGGTAGCAATGCCTCAGATGCTCTTGATATTGCCGCAGGACGCTCCAAGGGAACAATTGCTACGATTGAAGGCGAATGGCAGAAAACCTCGCCAGAAGAGGCATATAAGCTCGCCAATGACTATTTTAACGACCCAGAGTGGAAGCAGGTAGCAATGAACCCTATTAGAGGGTCCCAATTCACAATCCGTTCTACTGGCAAACCAATATCTAGCGCTGATGAGGTCATTCAAATTGGTAAGTTTGTACTGGTCAAGAATCCCAATGTAGCCAAGGGAGCAGATATTGCTGAAAGGATGACCACGAAGACTGGGCAGAAGTTCTTGCCTGCTGATAAGCTGGACGAGGCGCACGCTGATCTTGAGCGCAGGTATAAGGAAGGAGATGAATCAGCAATGGAAGAGGCTGAGAAGATTATTAGCAAAAAAGCTAAAGATTCTGGATTTGAGGTTGGCCCTGTATGGCATCATGGAGGATTTGATAAGGATATTGATGGCATTCCTAAAACAGAAAAAGGAATGCATTTTGGAACTAAAGAAGCGGCTACGCAAAGGGCATATCAAAAAGGGCATGACGATCAAATAGAATCATTGAAAGTAGAGCAAGATCCAGAAACTGGAAAGTGGGATTGGACAACAACCGATCACGATAGTTTTTCAC